>Ga0114977_10000785_pt1 | contig 20998 bp, 11 predicted proteins | sample S_130805_MF_Meta_FD_87026 | JGI IMG/M metagenome (GOLD analysis project Ga0114977, IMG submission 87026) | Freshwater microbial communities from Lake Simoncouche, Canada to study carbon cycling - S_130805_MF_MetaG | ecosystem: Environmental > Aquatic > Freshwater > Lake | place: Lake...
ATCTGTCATATCAAAATTTTCTTTCTTTAGTTTATTGTTTTTATCATAAAACCATGTTATCTGTGGTTCTAGGTCACAAACCAATTCCCAAATAATCATTTTTTTATCAACATCTTGTTCGTGCGCTCCAAATAGGGTTGGTGTTGCTTTGCTTATTTCTTTATCTGTTTTTGGTGTACCGTCTTTCTTTGTTGTTCTAGTACCCATTAGTTGTGGAAACGCATATTTTCTAGCGTCATATGATGAAATAAATTCTGGAACGACTCCAATTGTTTCATACACAGACCTAGCAATCATACCATTAAATCTTAATAGGGTTGCTATTGTATATACGTTGTTAGATTGTAATAGGGGCTCTTCAATAATTACTCTGGTGATGCCCACGTCTGAATAGTCGTTTAAGAATTCTTTTTCAAAAATACGAGCTTTTTCAAAAAGTTCTTCCATTTTGCTTTCTGGTTCAGGTTTAACTTTTGGTGTTACGTGATGTAATAATTTTAAATCACCGACGCCGTTGTTGTCTTCAAATAAGGATATACCAATACATTTTGTACTAACATCTAAGCCAAGGATTAGCTTACTTTCTTCTATTTTATCCATAATACTTTTTTCATAAAATAGTATAGTAAATAAAAAAATAAATAGTATTATATACTAATTTTAACACCTAGCGCTAAAAATTCATTAATATTCTTTAATAGATGTCTATCTAATTTAGCAATGGCAATTAAATCGTTGTCCATATCATACAAACCAACTTCACTAATTCTAGGTGTATCTGTTACTTTAAATGTTTTATTTGTTGATACTCCAAATTCACCTCTATTTGCAATACATGTTACGTTTTGTATTATTTGACTTGATACGCTATTTAATGTAACGGTGCTAGCTGATGTATTAGCAAAATTAAACCAAAAAACAATATCTGGATGTGTTATAACAGCAAACCCTCTATCTAAATAAGCGATACCAACTAATTTGTCTGCGTATAAGCTTAAGTTTGTGTTTGTGTTAAAATTAAAAAGTTGTTTATTATTTAGGCTATATGGTTTTGCTGTTCCAAATCCAGTTGCCCAGCTTAATGTTGCATCACCACCATTTGGTGTTTGAATGTCATCGGAAACTAAAAAAGCAATGTTTTCACCAAATATTTTTGCTCTAGATGAGTTGTCGTAATAGCTAGCATCTTGGTTAGCTAACGATACACCAGTATTTTCATATGTTGCGTATATTGTATACGTTAACAAGGGTGCTGCTGTTGTTATATCAATTTTCAAAGATTTACCATCAATAAGTTCACCATATTGTGAATTACCAATTGCAATTACTGCAATTTGGCTTTGTGCCAATCCACTATATGCTGTATCTAGATAGCCACCTTGTGCTGCTGTCAGGCCTGTAAATTTATAATCATCACTAGCATTTAATGGTAAATTAAAACTATGGTATAAATTAACCAACGGGTCTGTATTTATATTGTTTCTATTAACAAGATTTGATTTTATATTTGCGGCGCCTGTAATAGCTGTTTGCCCAATTGCTATGTATTCCGTTGTTAACTGACTTGATTCAGGTTCTACTGCTTTTGTTAGCGCACCTGTATTATTAACTGTTAATACTGTTTCTATTTTAACATTTGGCCCAACACTATTTGTTGTTGAGTTATACGGTCCGATAGAACCGCCATCAGCGGGTACCTGTCCAGTCGTTAATGGTAGAGTAGCACTATAATTGGCATCTGAATCACCTAAAGAAAATGAGGTAATTAAGTTATTATTAGTTAGTATAAGTTTTCTTCTACCCAAAGGTGTTAGCTTTGCGGTTAGAGTTGTTGTTGTTGCGCTATTTACGTATCCCATGATTAATTTATTAAAAGTCTAATGATAATTCAAACATAATTGTATTTCCAGCAGTTAATTGTACTGGTTCACTTAATTTACCAATAACAACTAGGTTTCTATTCGAATCATAAATGCCAACTTCGCTAACTCTAATAGTCGCTGGGTTGGTTGATGGCTGTGTGCTCCTAGTTGGATTGGTTGTAAGGTTGTATTGTGATGAATTTACTCTAATGTCAAAAATAGTTTTATATATTGTTGCTCCGATATATGTTTCTAAATTGCCATAGAAAAATCTTTCATCGCCAAATTGTAATATGTTCGAATTGGAATTTGGTGCCATTGATAACGGAAGGGTAATATCATATGTTGTCGCCCCAGAATTAAGAGCTGAGCTAATTGTAAACCCTACTTGACTTGGTGTTTGTGTTTCTAGCAAATAAGGGTTTATTGTTCCGCCAACTGTTTGTGTTATTGCCGTAGACGTAAAATCATATGCTTTCCACGATGCTGGGTTTGGTCTATCGTTCTGAGTATCAACAATTTGATACACTAATTTAAAATTGGTTGCATAGAATCCGTAGCCTAGGTAAACTAGGCTTTCCTTTTGTTGCATATATGGTAATACGTCAACATCTTCAATTCTAAATGAAACGTCTTTAGATGTTGTACTATTATTGGTTACCTTTATATAGTATTGACAAGGTAATGTTGGCGTCAAACCACTGCCACTTGTATTATCTAGTGCGTATGTTAAATACATTGTTTTATTTACATCCAATATACCAGTAGTTGTACCACCTGTTGGACTAGTTAATTGTGCTGACAATGCTGGTAGCGTCCAGTTTCTATTTGATTTGTATGACATTGCAGTTACGATTTCCTCGTCTTCAATTACAACCATTTTAAGTTGTGGGAATACCTTACCAACAACAACTGGTGTATCATCAACTAGTGTTGGGTCTTCAACCAAGTCGATATATTCTACTTGACTAGTACCTATTAAATAAGTTGCACCACTAGCGATGAATTTCATACCCATTGTAACTCCTTGGCTTGTACCGTATTTTCTTCTATGGTACATTATATCAGGTATTGTTATTGTTATATTTTTATTGTTAACAGTATCAATAAAGAAGAACTCACCGTATAAGTTAGAAATTGTATTGTTTGTGTAATGTAGGATAGAAATGCATTTTTTAACATCATCTGCGTAGCTGAAGCCTGGCCCGTTACAATCGGTTGCTAATTGTGTTGCTGAAGATGAACATAAGTATTCAAAATATGGGTTTTTAGTACCTAAATAATCATAAGAACCAAATTTTGTATAATCTTCGTAAAGTTTAGATGTTGTTAACCCTGTTAAACCAGCTAAGTTGTCACACCAAACATTATTCATGTTCCAAACTTTAACATCATCACATGTGATGTTTGTTGCCGCATCAAAAGAGAGCGTACCACTGTCCCAATAAGCTGTTGATGTTTCGTAGCCAAATGAATCAGCAACCTGACCACTTCTGTATACAAAAACATTCGAAGTGCTAGATGTTTGACCACTTAAGTTTGGTAGCGTTCTATCAACAGTTATTGCTGTTCCATTAACAGTTGTGGCTGTTGATTGAACTTTATACCATAAATTTGGTAGTGGAACTGTATTTTCAGTTGGGTTGCTTGGTGTTGCTACATCGTTGGTTAATTTTAATCTAATAAAATCGTTAACGTCAACTGTTGCTGCTGATGATATGTAAATTACTGTACCGCCAGTTATTGTGTTATTGCTAACAGTTGAATAACTTTTTAAGTATGTGTTACCTGTTAGGGTTGCATATGTCATCGATGAACCAGTAAAGAAACCTCTTTCAGTTGCTTCGTTATTTACAACAGCTTTTACAACATTAATATTCGAGGAATTCATCGCATTAAGGTTACCCCCAGCGGTTGTAGTAATAAATGACTTTAGGTCTGGTTGCCTATCAAACGGTCTCATTATCTTGCTTGAGCCAGATAGTGACGGGTCTGTTGGGTTGGCGTCTACAATAGCTTCTCTATCGTAGTTTATTTCAGAATCCCCTATTGCCCAATAAGAAAAATTGAGCTGGCCTTTAGCTAGATTTTCTCTACCAATTTCTGTTAATTTTATGCTAACAAAAGGGCTTGTGCTTTTAATTATGTAACTCATATCTTATAAATATCTTTATTTTTCTTTTATTTTACTTATAAATACCAAATTGTCAACAATTAGTATGAATTTATTGCATTACTTTGAATTTGAACCTTTACGGTTTCGCTGTATCCAGTACTGCTTATGATATCTCCGCAAATTGATTCGTAATTTTTAATATTCTTAACTCTGTAATACCAATTTGTACCAACGCTTCCAGTCAGACTAAGTACAGATGTGTAGTTAGTGACTTGTGGTGCGTATGGTATCGTGCTATTAACAGTATATGTTGAAAATGAACTTGAATTGCTATATTCCAACAAGAATTCACCATTGCTTTTTTCTGGTGGCGTTGTTATATACCAATTAATATTGTTGTTATTATTTGTTATACCGTTTACGACATTCGCAATAGGGTAATATATGATATTAATTATGTCATCAACCATTATCGTACCCTGAAGAATTATTCTTTTTTTATTTGTTTTTGATAAATAATAATCAATATTAAATGTTAATGTAATACCATTTAATATTAATATAATCCTAGAACCGTCTAATATTTGATTATCAGTATAAAGTTCGTATTTTCCAGTCGTTGTGTTATAATATGCCTTGTTTGACCCCTCATTATTAGTTGTTCCACTGGTAATCGCATTGGTTATTTGTATAGCGTTTGATACTATTGTTTGGGTTGATGTTCTGGTATATACAATTGTTATTATATCACCTTGTCTAACAGCACCATACAATGTTAAAACATAACCACTTAGACTATAATCAATATCTTTAGCCAGTGTTAAACCATTTAAGGTTACAAATACATCACCTAGATATTCACTAACTAGTGTAAATGTTGCACCAGTTCTTTCATATGTTGGACTTAATTGTTCGTTATTATCAGCATCAAAATATTGTGAATATACTATTGTATCGTCAACAATAATTACTTGTTGATATAGTGGTAGTGCGTCGTAAAATTCTAAGTCATTTGTTTGGCTTTGTGCGAAGATTGGTGATTCGGCTTTGGTGGTCCCAACAAAATAAAAATCGGTTTCTGGTTCATAAAGTTGGTACGTTCCAGTTCTATTGTACAATAAAGTATCAATTCTTTTACCCAATTTATTTAAAAAATCAGTACAAGCGTTTGCTTCGTAGTATCCTTTAATTAAGTAATCACCATCTAATGAAAGACCTGAAATTGGTAGTGATTGTTGTAATACGTTTGTCGCGCTAAAAGTATAATATTGACTTACATTGCTTTTATAAACTGGTGGTACAGCAAAAACACCTAAATCTCTGTTGTATTTATATACCTCGTATTTGAATGATGCACTGGTTGCTGTAAATACATCCGTATTGCCAGTAAAATTAAAACTTAGTGGTATTGTTGTTTCTGTATCCAATATATAAACACCTTTGCTAGTGTTTGTTAAGTTAGGAAATGTATCAGCACAAATTGTTGTGCAGTCGGCACTGCATATGCCAGTACACGGGCTACTGGTTATTCCAGTTGTTTCAATTTTACTACATGTTGGTGTTGCATTGCAAAAATTTGGGGTGTATCCAGATGAACATGAGTACCCTACAGTTGTACCGATTTGCCAATTTTGTCCAACATATTCATCCGTTGTAAATATTACATTAGCTTGTGTGCTAGCCGTACTTGTTGCACCTGTTAATGTTGCATAATCAATTGGTTTATATATTTCAGCACCAAATGATGTATTTGTTGCTGGAACATTTAAACCATCCATTTCAATAATGTTAATCCCAGAATTAAAATAAAACGGAAAAACACTCCATATTCTAAAATTTTCAGTAGCGCCGCCACCACTAAAAAAAACAAATAATTTAGAATTTATTTTTACTCTACAGTAGTTATCAGCTCCAATACCAACATAATACGTACCAGATTCTGTGATATCAATACATTTTGAAAAACCAAGGTATTCTGTTGAGGATGCACTTAAACCAATTTTATTTAATCTACCATCAACCCTGTTTGATAATGGATTACCCCAAAATGTTGCAGTATTATTTATATTTATGGCGTTTATTGTACCACCACTTTGGTTATTTAAAAATAACGACCCACCACTATAATATACTGGTAATGCACCATTACCTTGTATGCTAGGATAAAAATATGTACCATATAATCCATATGCTGTAGCTGTATTTCCACTAATTATTGGTGACCCACTACCATTATTTGTTGCTGCTGAGGTTGTTATTTTTTGACAAGCATCGTTTGCTGGTGTTGCTGTAAATCCAACTGGGCATGAAAAAGTTGCTGGTTTTATACCCCAAGTTAAACACAAATCGTATTCTAATTCTTTTGCCCCACCATATTGTTTTTGTACTGTTAATACATCATCTATAAAATCATAGGTATAACCTAATTTATACAGCCCCGTTGTAAGTGTATTAAAAAATGTTTGGTCTGATGGTGTGTCACCTGTTAATGCTGTTGCTGTATAATAGCTAGCGCTATAGCTTAATGCGTTGTCTTCGTATATCTTAGTTGTCCATGTTACAGAACTAAAACAACTACCACTCATAGATTGTGATGTAAAACAATTATACGTCGCAGCTGAAAGGATATCTTCAGATGAAAATCCTGATAGATTACATACAATAGGTCCACATTGTACTTTTGTTGCCGCGCTAACATCAAATGATGGCGACTTAAAAATACAAAAATCTGAACTCATATTAACATTTAATATGTCTTTATTCCTAACCGCTCGGTTTTCATTTTGTATGTATATTCTTTCTTGATATCTCATTAGTATGATATATTTAAAGTAACTATTGGTAAATCATATTGATTTTTTAACCCAAATAATGGTGGCTTAGCCAATCTTTCAACAGAATAAAAATCTCTAAAATCTTGCAAATAAGCTTTATAACCACTTAAATTTATATAATCTTCAAATTGAATTTGACCAACTATTGAATTAAATAAATATATTGTACCAATATAATTTGGTAAAACTTCAGCTGTTATTCTTGTTACTAATCTAGGCATAATTATAAATATTTTAACTTAAGTCTAACGTTACGTTAAAGCCACCTGAAGCTGTGCTTCCAGATAGTTTTTGTCTGGCCGCAAGCGATGCTGTACTTCCAGTACCCTTAAATGCTATTACTGATTTACCAAATCTACCAATTAGTGTTGTATTGTTCCAAGTAGTAGCGGTTAAGTTATTTAGTATCAAATCGGTATCTAACGTTGTAAAACCACTTGTATTACCTGTAATTTTTACTCTGTTCATACCGCTTGCCCATGTTGTGCCAGTATATTTTGTAATGGTATTTAAACCACCAATATCAATGTATTGAGCATGAGATACACCATCTAAATCGCCGCTTATTCTATTGTTACCACCAATTAACATAACAGTAACGTTTGATGGTATACCGTATGTGGTACCGCTCAATGTATTAACACCACCCAAAATAAAGTTACTAAATCTAGTTGAGATGTTTGCTGTATTACCTGAAATGGTATTAACACCCCTTATATTAAAATATCCTGCAAATGAACCTGTGCTACCTGTTGGCATATTTGCAATATTACCATAAAGTGTATTACTACCAGCAATGTTAAGTGTACTAATAGATTTGCGTAGATTATTGATATCACCAGTAATTGTATTACCAGGAAAAGATGCAAGCGAATTTTCAACAACAACCGATGTTAACCCAGTAAAACCTGTAATTGTACTTACATCACCACTAAACGTATCAAAACACGCAAAATTAAATGATGTTGCTCCAGTTGGTAGATTTGCAATTGAGCCAGACGGTGTTGCATTACCTCTTAGTGATAATACTTTTAATGTTCTAGGGAATCCTGACGAATCACCAGATATTGTATTAAAGCCAGCCAGTTCCATGGTTGTTAAACCTGTCGGTAATCCAGATGTATTGCCAGATATTGTATTGTTACCAAGCACAACAAAAGTTGTGAGGTTTCTAGGTAATCCAGATGTATTACCAAAAAGCGTGTTTGTTTCATTAACTGTTGTAAGGTTGATTACAGTCATTCCAGTCGGGAAATTACTAATATTACCTGTCATTTTACCAATATAACTAGCTAAATTTGTTAAATTTCTAGGTAATTCAGTCGTATCAGCACTTAATGATGTTTTAATATTATTAAGTAAAGTTAAACCAGTTAAACGAGATAATTGCGGTCCTGTAAACACTAATTGAGCACCTGTTGAACCAGTTGGTCCGCCAGTATCAGTAAGTATTCTTCTTATTCCACCTAGATTAAAACTTCTAAGTGTTATATTGCCGTTGTATGGTCTATAGGCTGGTGCGTATATATGACTTTGTGCTGGTGTCATAGTATTATTTCCAGCTGTATATGCTGATACAACACCATCACCCCAATCAATATCATAAGCTGTTGTTGCACTAATTGTGTAGATTGATGCACCTGTTAGGTTGATTGCTCTAAGTGTAGATGTTTCGTATATTGATGTTTGTGCACTAGCAGTACAATTATCATATATTGAATCTTTAACAGTTACATTATAGGTGCCAGCAGACAAATTACTTGCTGTCTGTGTTGTTTGCCCATCACTCCAAAGATACGTTACAGAACCAACTTGTCCTGACGGGGTTGCTATTATACTACCATCTTTTTGTCCTGTGTTTGGATTAGTTGCGGTTAGTGTAACAGATAATAGACATTCACCTCTGTTAAAACTTGCAGTTGCTTCACAGCAATCATCGTTGATTGTTACGGTATATTTACCGCCAGCAGTCGCTGATACAGATTGTGTGGTATAGTTACCTGTTGGTGTTACCCAATTGTATATTACATTTCCTATTGGTAGTATTGGGATAGCTTTTATTGTACCGTCTTTAGTTGTATTGTCTTCTATTCTGACATCTAAATCACAATTATTTATTGAACCATTACCACATGGTGAATTTTTACCTGTACTTGTAACTGTTCCAACAAATTCAGAACCACTATTATTTTGAATAAGGTATACTTTTGAAAAATTATTTTGATTTCCTTGATTTGTAAACAGTGTTGTTCCAGAAGCATTTCCTAGTACCACTGTTGTAATTACATCTGTGTTGCATGTTGTACCACTAGCAGGTGAAGACACCCTTAAAGAACCAAATGTGTTATCACCAAAGAAAGAACTATATGATTTATATTTAAATTTTTGATTGTCAAATATTGTATTGCTATATACCCTTGTTGAGCCCCATATTGTTGTTGCTGGTATTACTTGTTCAATTAAATCAACCCAATAATTACCAATCAAATTGGCAAAATTATTCATTGTATAATAGTTAAATGCCGCACTTGTTGTGTTGCAGTATTGTCTACTATTAACGTATCTATCATATAATAATCTTAGTGTTGGGTAGCTAGATAATGTTTTCCTATCTTTAGCATCTATTAATTCCGATGTCATATAATATTCAAAATCTTCAATTGTTTTAATTGAACTTAAAGGCTGTGTTAATAGATTTTTTATATCAATGTTTGCATCAACGCTATATTGACTACCACAATAATCTTTGGTAGTACAAGCGCTAAGTGAAAGTGTTACAGTAGTTGAGGTTACAGCTGTTATTGTTAATAAGCTATACGTTGTTGCGGTGTTATATTTAATCCCTGTGGTTGTTACCGAGTTTGTTTGTACTCTGGTTTGTACAGGTTCTTTTATAATCTGTGTACATAATGGTTTTGATGGGTTGCAAAGGTTTAATACAAATCCAGTTGGACATGAATAACCCCCAGGCCCTAATTGCCAATTTTGATTAAGATATTCTGTTGTTGAAAATATTACATTAGCCTCTGTACTAGCCGTACTTGTTGCAGCTGTTAATGTAGCAAATGGTGTTGCGCCTGTTGGATAGTATATTTCAGCACCAAATGATGCTGGGTTTGGGTCAGATGCTGCAGCGTTTTGGCCTTCCATTTCAATAATGTTAATACCAGAATTTAATTGTATTGGGAATACGCTCCATTTATTAAAATTTGTTGATGTTAATGTTGTAAAATCTGCAATTAAAGTGCCGTTAAGCTTAAACCTGCAATAGTTATCAGCACCAATACCAATATAATATGTACCAGCAGTATCGATATTAATACATTTAGTAAAACCAACCCAAACACCTGTTAATGCTGATAGCCCGATATTATTTAACCTACCAAAAGAAGAGCTATTATTAGACCACCAAAAAGTATTAGTATTGTTTATTGCTGTGGGTGTTATAACATTTAAATTGCCATCTATAAGATTATTTGTTGAAGCATTATATCTATATGGTAGCACTGAAGCTGTTGTGATTGCTGGATAAAAATAAGCACCGCTACTACCATAAAAGTTTAATGTATTACCAGTGCTGATTGCAGTGCCTGGGCCTAATGTAGTGGCACCTTGTGAATTTAAAACTTCACATTCATCTCCAGCGGGTGTTAATGTAAACCCAGCTTTGCAAAACTTGATATTTGTTGATGTTGTAACGGTATTTGACGTTACAGATGTGTATACTGTTGTTGCGGTAACAGACGAGTATGTTGTCGATATACCAGTTTTTATTTGTGTTTCAGTATATGCGCTAAATATCTCCTTGCTTTTTGTTGTGGTTCCAATTGAGGTTCCAGTTATTAAACATGGGTTATCTATGATATATGACCAAACATCTGTTTCTAATGCTGCAGCTATGTTAATATCTAAATCAATTTCTTTTGTGTTGATTACCTGTCTGTAATCATCTAAATAATAGTCGGTATATCTGATTGGGCTTGTATTGTTCCATTTTGTTATATTGAAAACCCTGTGTGTTCTTTCTGTATTTGCATTCCAAGATTTTTTATTATCTCTTATTCTGTCTAATTCGAAGCCTGGGGATTGTGATACAAATATAGATGTTTTACTAACATGTGAGCAATTTTTATTTAGTTTTATATTGTCAACCAGAACACATAAATCTGTACATATACCACTTAATCTTATATTAAGTTTTATTTTTTCGTTGGTAATCGCACTTATTACTGTTGGGTCTGTAATATTAATGTTTGCACTTAACCAATTAGACGCAAAAGAATTTTCGTCAATACCTATTTTAAATTGAGTTGCTCCTGTTGTGTTTTGTGGTATACCAGATTGATTGAATAATGCAGTAAGTAATTGATTAATTGGTGTTACACATGTTACTGGGCTATTATTTACGGTTAGATTATATAGGTTTATTGGTACTTCTTGATTATTGTTTGTTAGACAAGTAACATAAAATCCTGTGTTTTCTCCAAGCCCAAATAAATAATTATATAAATTACCAGAACCAATGATTGGAAATATTACCTCCTCGTATACTGTTGCAGTTGCTACACCAGTTGGTGTTGGTTTTATAGTGCTAATTAACATTGACGCGCCAATCGATTCAAATACATCTACCACATCTTGACATGTACTGTCTGATTTACCATTAGCAATTTCTGTTAACGATGAACCACTAAATTTAAATAAATAATCAAACTCTACACTTAATGTACATGTCTCATCTGGCGGAACCGAAAAAATGGCACCATCGTTACCAATTGGGTTTAAAACAATATTAAAAGGGTTGTCACATTTTTTTTGTTTTGACCAATAACATTTTTGTGTTTTTTCGTCAAATATTAAACCGCTTCTAAGTGTTTCGCAACAAACCTTTGTTAAAAATGTTTGTACTAATCCAAGGTTGGTATCATTTACATAGACTGAAATGGTACCGTCTGAATTTTGTATTACAGTACCACCGTTGTTGATGATTTGATTCTCAGTATCGCATTTTATAAGATTTGACATATTATTATATATATTCGTGCTTGTATTTTATTTTATTTAGTCCGCAGAACTTTCATGTATTATTCTTATTACATCTCCAACAGTAAATCTAAACTGACTAAATTGAGCCATGACATTTGTTTGGTCTGGTGCTGTTTGTGTGTTAACAATTATTTGTTCTAATTGTGTTGTCCCAATATATAATGTTAGTATTGAGGATATGTTAGGTGTTGTAGTTCCAAACAAAAAGGCATCAATATAAACACTTATTCTACCAGTAAATGTTGGTAATATTCTAACAGCTGATATTGTACCCCCATTAGCTGGCACTGGATATATCCCTGCTCTATTACCAGGTAGACTTTGTCCATTAATTTTAACATCATTAATAATATTTGCAGTTGCATTATTGATAACAATAAAATCAGCCTGAGGTGTATTTGTTGTTAGTGTTAATTCACAGTCGGTATCGCTTGTACAAGGTGTTGTACTTTGTCTTATTATTACATTATCACCACTAGATGAATTGCTAACAGCACATTTGTTTACTGTACTATTACCAGCTAAAGATTCACTACGTAACCTACCGTTTATGTCTCTCCAATATATTGTTCTAGCCGTTCCGTTGGTGTTTTCAAATTTAGTACAGAATCTTTCATCATTCGTGTTGGTGTTTGTACTTGTGTTTGTATTCGTGTTAGTATTTGTGCCTGTGTTTGTATTCGTGTTAGTATTTGTGCCTGTGTTTGTACCTGTGTTTGTATTCGTGTTAGTATTTGTACCCGTGTTTGTATTCGTGTTTGGATTTGTATAATTAACAACCATATAAACATTTGTAGGGTTACCTGCATATATTAATGGATAGGTCGCACGATAATAACCACTAGCTCGCGAAACACCTATTGGTTGTATTGTATTTGATATATCTATAACATTTGGTAATTGTTGTGCAAAATTAGCGCTTGTAAATTCAGTGTTGCTAACTAGATAACCAATTTTGTGTATTGACGGATTAAATGCAAGGTTAACATTAACATAAGATGTTGTTCCAGAATAAACATTTACACCGATAGTGTCGCCGTATTGAACAGCAAGTTGAGGTGCTGGTGTGTACCCATAAAAATATCCAATTTGTGGCCCAGATTGTGAGCTAGCGCTTAATGCTACACTATAATTTGAAAAATCGCCACCTCTAGTAGTATTTCCTACCGTATTATAAAATATATTATTTACTCGTTTTCCAACATCTGAACCATCATTTACAACAACCAAGAAAGTTTTAGGTGTTAAAGGTGTTGTTTGTCTAACTATTGTTTCGTTACATCCAATGGTTCCTTTAGCTCTTTCTTTGTATGTATCAATTATTATTGAGTTGTAAGATGTTATATCACTCTTGCCTGTTGTGTTTAATTGACATGCAAAACCTATTTCGCCAATATATGGGTCAGTTACTTGAATTTTTTGAGTGTAGTTTTTTAAGCAATTACAACCATTGTACGAACTAGTTCTATTTTGACCTAGCTCATCAACAAATACCAAATATGTATTTCCGCTAATAACCGTTGTTCTTATTGATTCGTTTACTCTCCAATTACATGTAACAAAACAACCACAATCACCACCAGCTTGACTACCAGCATTGCTAGTGCAGCAAATGTAACCACTATTTTGTGGTGTAAAGGTTACACCATCATCATGAACATCGTTATAATAAACTGGTGTTCCTTTGGTACAGCAAATTGGGTTTGTAAAAATACTTTCTCTTAAATTACCTGTTACATTTCCGTTTATATCGTATTGTGGATAATAATACAAATAATATGTTTGGTCTGTATTAAATGCGTAATCAACAAAGTCGCATTCGTTAACTTCTATTGATTTTTGTTTATCGATACAAACACTTAACGCCCTTAGATTTTCTGGTAATTCGCAACCGCAATTTGTTTCATCTTTTCTATTTTTAGGGTCTAAGATAACAGTCGCATCAACAACATAGCAATCACTAAAATCAACACCGTCATCACTAGATAAATTAACATACGTTTGTCCACTATATCCAGTAAATTTACCAATATTATAATTAGAAAAAATATTTGATGTGGTTGTTGTTACTGTTTCAGACGTTATTGTTGCTGGTATAAAATTTGGTATTAATGTTCTAAATTGATTAATGTATTTATAACCACCGTCGTATGGTCCAACATGTGGGTTGTTACCTGTTGTAATATCTACAACCGAATCTGGACCGCCAGTTTCTCTATACCATAATCCATTACTTTGATAATATAGGTTTGAGGTGTTGGTAAAAGGTTGTGGGTAACCACTTATGCTTATTGGGTATAAACCAATATCGGTTGATAAGCTATTTTGCCTTAATACTTCTTCAAATATCTCAATATCTAATTTATTTTCAGCTAAATAAATATATTCATTAAATTGTATTAATCCAAGTGGTGTACCAATAAATTTAAACATAAATTCAATACCTTTTCTGGTACCCTTTGATTTCCATAACCATGGACTATTTAATATTAATCTTCTCCACAATTCAATATCTGCTTCAACTGCTGTTAAACCGACTGTTTGACCAGCATATGTTGATGCTTGTGGTGTTATATAACTTTTTAATAAATTATTTTCTAATACTGACGATATTAAATCCCAACCTAATACCCTAGCGATATTTTTAAGGTATATATCTGGAGTGTTGTTTAACTTGTTATAGCTTACAGTATTTGCAAATTGTATACCTGTAATGAACTGATTGATATCGTCATACTCCCTACCATATATTGTTAGCGTTTTATTTACCTTTTGGTCAGATGTATCTTGGTCTAAAGGTCCAACGTGTGTTGCTGTTGTGTCAAAATCGGTTATAGATTCAGTAACAAGAAATCTAACCATTAGATTAGATGTTGTTAAATCTAAATTATCAGAAATATTTAATAGTTTTGTTGCATAATCTTCATAAGCATCCGTATTAAAATCTAAATTGTATCCATCTGATGTTGGCCATGTTACACTGTCTGTTGTATTAATTATAGAACCATCATCAGTTTTTATTTTAAAATCAAAAGTTGCAGTATATTGTGGTATTATTAATCTATTTAATAGGTAATATTCAAAATTAGGTAACGCATTAAAAAATTTATCCTCTTCTGTTTTATTTGGTTTAATATAATAAATTAGAGGTGCGTTGGTTAATCCAGAAAATGGGTCACCTTTAACTTTAAAATAAATATAATCATTTGATAGACGTGTTGAACCTGTAAAACCTAATATTTCGTATTCTTGATTATTATAACGAATACAATATGACGCATACTTAATTGTTAAATTCCTTAATGCATTTGTTTCGTTGTATGTGTCACTTAAATTACCGTTTATTAAAAAATTGATATCGTATTGATTACTTAGTGTATTAACATTTACTTTAAATGTTGCTTCTCTTGTTAACACATTATAAACGTAATTTTCAATAGTATTACCAGTTTGTGTTGTATAGTCTGGGGCTATAGCAAACGTTGGGTCTGCGTATAATGCTGCTGGCCAATTTGTTATAATATTCTCTAATGAAACCCTAGTAAATTCTCTAAATGAACCAAAAAGGGCATAATTAGTTAGGTCTCTTTTATCTAAATTTAAAATAACCCCAGCATTGTCATATAATAAATTTAGAGCGCTTTGAACTGTTAAATCTAAATCGGCTAGGCTAACAAAATTAGAAAAACTATTGGTTTTAAAATTTTTACTAACTTTTGGTTCTGTATTTGTTGTTATAGAAAAATTACCCAATGTAAATAATGATGTTGCATTACCGCCATTGGTTAACTGAACACCAACAATATCTGGTGAAAAATTTCTATATTCTGTACCACCATCAAGAAAGGTTTTTTTAGAATACCCCGCGACTTTTATTCTATCATTAGCCATTATACTGTTGTTATTGTTGTAAAGTTTTTAGTAAAATCAACGTTATTTCTAAGTTCTCTAACTTCAAATAATGGTTTACCACTAAATCTATCTTTAATTTCATACAAGTTGTATTGTTTGTATATTTGGTTAGTAAAGTTATAAATTGTGTAAATACCGTCATCAAGAGATTTGGTTTGATTGCCGTAAAGTGCGTATGCAATTGTTTCGGTATCATACTCAACCATTTCAACTTCAACCATTATTGGGTTAAAAAAAGTGTTGGTTATTATAACCTCTTGATTTGCGGTTCCAATAAATGGAAAAGCGTTTGGTTGTACATTTGATGCCGAGTTTGGTGATACGGTACAAAAAACTAATGTTGAATTATCATTAAAACGATATCTAATGGCTTTTTGATTTGAATTTGTAAGATTTTGATTTACAGGTTCAGCTCTATTGTTTGATGTAATAACCCTAAATAAATTTGGTATCTTGGCGTTAGTTCTACTTGTATCTAAAAATTCAATTCTATATCCAATTAAACCATTATTTTCAAATCTACTTATAAAATTTGTTGGTATTGTTGCTAAATCAAACAAGACGCCTCTAATATCTGCAAATGCTGATAGCACCCCAACATCAACAATTTTAGTTCTGATTTCAGCTGGTTTTATAACAATTGTATATATGCCCTTGCTTGAAAATATACTAACTGGTAATTTTAGAGTGTACATTCCTCCGAATAATTCAAAAGAACCAGTTCTATTTGGGTTGTTTACTGGGATAAGAACGTCAGAAACGTTAGGTATTTTTACTAACGTATTAGTAAGGGTATCCCTAGAGGGTGTGAAATTATAAAAAATTTCAACATCTTCTGCTAGTACATCTGAGGGTCTTATAATTCCATAAACGCCTGTCGCCATATTATAAATTAATTAATTTTTCTATTGTTATTGAGCATTTAGCTCTTTTTTTTAAATTTTCTTCCCATGGAATAAATTCAAGATTTTTAATATTACCTATTATTTCTGCGTTAATATTATTCCTAAATCCTTCGATTATTGAATATTTGTGGTCTAAATGATATGCACCATCGACACCACTATTTCCTCTATTTTCATAGTTAATTAACGTTTTAATTGGTTGTTGTCTAGTTATTTTTAGCACTTTTAATTCGTATTTATAATACTCGTCAACAATATTTAAATATTCGTCATAATTTATATTTCTGTAGCGTTTAACTAAACCAATAGAAGCGGCGCTTCCTTTATCTCTTCTAAAATCGCTGTTGCTTAAAAATTTATCAATAAAAGACGCAGTTAATCCAGTTTCATTTGCTATTTCTTTACATGATTTATAGCCTTTTAAATACAATTCTTTTATTTTATTTTCTTGTTCCGATGTTAATATGATTTTGACACCATTACTTTTACCGTTTCTCAAAAGATTTTTATCTTTTAATATTTTAATTATAGGTGTTTTACTAACGCCTAATTGAATAGCGACTTTGGTAACATTTAGACCAAACGTACAATATAAATTTACTATTTTATCAATTTCGGAATTAGTGAATTTTTTTTTCATTTTTAATTTTTTTTAAAATATATATTACTTTGGTAATAAGTAAAAGTATTATGTTGTATTTAGGCTAAAAAATCCGCTACCATACCTAGATAATTGAGCTAGGTTGGTTATTTCGGACATTTTTAGGTGTTTTTCATATACCGTTACAATTCCTCTATCTATAAATACATCACTTTCAATTTCTGGTCTAGAAATTATCCCTAATAAATATTCTTCTTTTGTTGTTGCAGATAAAGATATATTAGTTTCATTCCATCCTTGACCTATAAAAGACATAAATGAGATATTTTGAAGTTCATTATCTTTAAAATATAACCCATCTTTTTGATTTACTGTTCCTATATTTGGGTCATTTTTAGCAACATCAAAAACATATGTTAGTGCAGATAGGTCTGAAGATATTACTCTGCTAACACCATTAACCGTTCCACCGCTATAATTTTTATACGTTTCAGTTGTCATATCAAAACCAACTTTATATTTTTGATTTTTATCATATGATTCAACATCGTTAGCCCTACTATCTGTATATCCTGATATAGTATTATTGGTATAATCGTAATAGTCAGAATCTGTTTTTCCCGTTACCCTAGTTTCAGGATTAATTTGTGTTTGTGCACTTATTGGTAACATACCATACATAAACGGAAATGTTATACCACTAGAAAGTAATTTATTAGTTAATACAGTATAGTTTACTGGTGTGTAATCGTTTGGAAAATTAGGTAAATATATCGCATCGGTAAACATACCCATATCGTCAATATTTTGCGTTAACATTATATTAACATAAAAAGACGTTGCTGTTAATTGTCCGTATGTTGGACTGTTATAGTTTCTGTCTATATTGTTCTCTAATAATATTTTTCTTTTAATTATTTCCATTACAAAACTTGAGATTGATATAAATTTACTGTTATGTCTTTATTGTTTGGGTTAATTGAATTTTGTCTATATATTACATTTGTTGAATGTGTATCACTTATCTTATAATAAAACCCTGTTGTGTTCCTATATAAATCATATCTTGTATATTGTTTTTTAATAAAATCATTTATTTTTGATGGTGCACTTATTGTTGATAAGGGTATGAATTTACCTGTTTTGCCATTAAAATAATTTGCTTTCATATACATATATTTTGGGTTACCATTTAATATCATGTCATCCTTATATGCATAAATATAATAACCCTCATAAAATGCTTTTGGAACTATTAATGGATTTGATATTAATAAATTAACAGGTATCTGACTAGCTGGTAGTGGTTGTCCAGCAACATTAGCACCAGATGTTCCCACAGGATAATAATCACCTTTTGACAGTCTACTATATATGTCAATTGTTGACAATTGATTTTGTGTCATTTGGTTATCGCTATCAAAAAATTCTAATCGTAAGTAACTTTCGGTAAAATTACTTTTTAATAATTTTATGTCAGAATCTTCAAAACCAATGTTTGAGTAATACGTAGGTACTTGAAGGCTATTACTAGAGTTTAAAAAATTTATACTGTAGCTTATATTGCCTAATTGTATATCTTGACTATCTATTGGTGTAAATCTAACTTTGTCGTAATCTAGTATTGGGTTAACGGATTTTTGTGTTGCATCTTCAACAAAAAGTCTTTCAATCAATTCGCTATTATCAACAATTTGATATTCTAAATTAATTGGTATACTAACAGAGGTTGCTGTAATTGGTATAGTTGTTCCTTGTAGTTGGCCTGAATTTATTTGATACTTAACATACATTGTCCGATAGATTTATTTTAAATTTATTACCCATAGCGTTTCCGATAGGGTCAGCGGGAAAAGAAGAAAAGTATAAATCCCAATTATCAAATGGGTCTTGTCTTTTAACCTCAAAACAATAGTTTTGATATATATAATGTGAACTATTTAAAAAAGGGTAATTAACAAAATCATTAGTAATGTCATTTGTGCCAATGTCTAAATAATCTCTCCAATAGTATTTACCATTACTTAGCTTAGTAGCATATTCTGGAATGCCATAAGTATTTGGGTCACCCTCTTCAATATATGAAGAAAAATCTCTTATTTTTATTAAATGATGAGCTTTGTAATAATAACCTTCTGGTCTAGGACCTGGTACAATTGAATTGTTTGTTGTTTCTCTGTTAACAGTGTTAAATCTATGGTTAACATCAGATAAAACAACTTCTTTTATGGTGATAGAATTATATTCCACAACATCACCATAAAACTCATTGTTTGTAACTTTTACATCAAATTCTAGGGGTGTGAATGTCTGACTTGGTGATGTTGATACATTGTGTATTTTTTGTATTACTGGTATGTCCTTTAAATACGTATTTATATTTGCAGTATTAAATTCTGGAATATATGGCGCTTCGATGCCAGAAGATACTTTGGTAAATATTTGATTGCTATCTGTTTTGATAACAGTTAAATAAAGTTCACTTAATGGTCTACCTAAATTATCAACTAGGTCCTGAATTGTAACATCTTCATTAAAAACAAACTCGGTTATATCATCTGAAAAAATACTCTCAGAAAATGCAATTTTAAACACTTCGTAATCATCTGGTTCAATAATATTGGAAGACTTTGTTTTAATTTTTTTGAACTTTCTAAAATAATATTCTGATGGTACATTTTCGTACATTTTAGTCATTCTACTATTTGAATTTAGTACTAATGTATTGTAGTCAATATCGATGCAGAAGTAATAATTTTTTTGTTTACCATCATCTAAACCAACTCTTATTACTTGGTATGTGCCGTCTAGATTTGTATTCATTAATTTTACAACACCGCCGTTTAATAAATTGTGAAATACTGGTACGCTTAGAGCTGTCATTGGTTTTCCACCAACAAGAACTTTTTGTTTGTCGACTATAATTAAACCGCCATTAATCATTGGGTGTTGTTTATCTGAAGCGTGTGGATATGTTATTGTTAACTCCCAATTTTTTACTTGTTGATTTGTAATATTTGTAACATCTGGTAAAAATGAAAATCTTTCTCTTTTAGGTTCCATGTCATAGAATAAACAAAAACGAGCATTTGCAATTACTGGGTCAAAATAACCATACCAACCATCGATTTCCTTTAGGTGTTTTTTTATTGATTGACCAAAAGTTAAGTTTGGGTCATCGTCATCTAATGTGTTGTTTGTAAATAAATTAGTACTAAAAATTTCCCAACATGATTGTGTTCCTGTTGTATTAAACAATACGTTACTTATCAACGGATTAATTTTACCAAGTATTCTATAGAAAGGACATTTTTGTCTTTCGTAATTAAATTGGTCACTTAAATTAAGGACTTTATTAATTTCGTCTGGTGGTAATAATCTACTAGTATTGTTGACTTGAAGATTCATATACGAATCCTTATCTACAGCTTCCTTAGATTTATACTTGTTTAATAAATTTGTAATTTTTTTATCCATATTACGGTACTATTACTGTTATTGAATCAACACAACCAACACTATCGGTTACAAATGCAATATATGCTCCACTAGGGTATGTTTTAATATTTGTTTGACCAGTATTAACTGGTGAAAACGTGTATGGTGGTATTCCGCCACTTGCATTAAATCTAACAGTGTTTGCTGATATTATTGTGTATGAACCAGCTAAAGAGCTAGTTGGTCTTTGTATTACTGAAATAGGTAGTGTTAATGTATTGCTA
>Ga0114977_10000786_pt1 | contig 20983 bp, 21 predicted proteins | sample S_130805_MF_Meta_FD_87026 | JGI IMG/M metagenome (GOLD analysis project Ga0114977, IMG submission 87026) | Freshwater microbial communities from Lake Simoncouche, Canada to study carbon cycling - S_130805_MF_MetaG | ecosystem: Environmental > Aquatic > Freshwater > Lake | place: Lake...
CAACGCCTACGTGCGCAGCCAAATTGTCAAGTGGAGCAACGTTGCTTCCCAGGCAGGGCTCAAGCCTCAGGCAGCGAAGTAAGAAAAATCGAATGCTGTTTTTAGAGTCCTGTCTTTGAGATTGCAGACTCCCCTCATAACATCTGATGCATCACACCACCAAAAGGATCTCATCCATGGAAGCCCTGTCCGTTATCAGCCCTATCGGCGCCGAAGCCGTAGAGCAAAAGAATCTGGCCAAGCGCCTGGACACCCTCAATGGCAAGGTTGTCGCTGAAGTCTGGAACGAAGATTTCAAGGGTGACATCATGTTCCCCATCTATCGCGAACTGCTCAAAGAGCGCTTTCCTGACGTCAAAATTGTCCCTTATACAGAGATCCCATTCGCTTCGCTCAAAGGCACACCTTCATACCAAAAGGAAGTGCTTGGCCAGATCATCCAGGCCCTCAAGGACAAAGGTGCAGATGCGGTCATCACCGGCAACGGGGGCTGAGGCACCTGCACACCGGCCGCGGTGCGGCCGGCAGCAGAAGCAGAAAAAATCCTTGGTATCCCATCCGCAGTGGTGTCGATGCCGGGGTTCAACATGGTCGGCCAGCTCGCCGCTAAAGCAGCAGGCGTGCCCGATGTGCCCGTGGTCGAATACCCTGGTGCAGTCGGCGTGGACCATTCAGAGATTCGCGACAAGATCAAGAACGTGCTTTTCGAGCGCATCGTCAATGCGCTGACCAAGCCGATCAAGCCGCGTACGCTTGGGAAGGTCGGCGACTGGGATTCCAAAAAAATCGTCTTCACGGGTAATTTCGACCAAGTCAATGCGCATTTCCACGAGATGGACTGGAGCGATGGACTGCCCATCGTGCCGCCCACGCTCGAACGCGTTCAGGAGTTCCTCCAGTACACGGATCGCAAGCCCGAGGAAGTCATTGCCGTGCTGCCTCAGATGAATTTGCGCGCCACGGTGTGGAACATCGCAGCCAACGGGGTGATGGCAGGTTGCAAGCCGCAGACCATGCCGATCTTGGTGGCCATGGTGCAAGCGCTGCAGGAGGACAAGTACAACCTGGACAACATCGGCACAACGTGGGGCATCATTCCCTACGTTTTTCTCAACGGGCCGATCGTCAAGGAACTGGGCTTTAACAATGCCGCAGGCCTGATCTCTCGCGGTGCGAACCCGTCCATGGGCCGCGCACTGGGGCTGATCATCCGCAATATCGGAGGCTACCGGCCGGCAAAGAACCAGATGGGCTCCTTTGGCTACCCTATCAATTTTTGCTTTGCGGAGAATGAGGACCTCAACCCTTGGGAGCCGTACCACGTCGAAAAGGGCTTTGGCCGCAACGTGAGCACTGTGTCCGTGAGTACGACGATGAACTGGGGCTTTCAGCCGTCGCCCTATACGCGTGACGACCAAAGCGGCGCAGAGTGCGCGCTCAAGCAGTTGTGCCGCGACGCACTGCGAAAGCCAGCTTTCGCTCTTTTTGCAGAGCGCGGCCCGTCGGCCTTTGTGAACGACATCGTCTTCGTGCTAGCGCCACCCGTTGCCAAAGTACTGGCCGACGCGGGCTACTCGAAGGACGACATTCGAAAGTACATCTGTGAGCATACGACTGTGCCGCGCAAATACTTGGATTTCGAATTGAAGTACACCATGGCGGAAGTGCACACCATCGAAGAAAAGATCAAGCTTGGAACCTTCCCCTCCGAATTCGATGTCGGACCTGACGACCCGATCAAGGTGATGCCTGGGCCAGAATTCATCGAGATCTTGGTGGCGGGCGACCCCGGTCGCAACCGCATCAAGACGCTGGACTCCGGTTACACGCGCGTCACAACGAAGGAAATCAAGTTGCCAAGCAATTGGGACAGCTTGCCCAAGACCTGAATCATGAAAACCTCTGTCCTCAAGATCGTCTTGGTGGCCGCTGCCTGCGCGGCATGGCTACCCACCGGGGTCTCAGCCCAGCTCGTTTGGCCAGACAAACCAGTGCGCGTTATTGTGCCCTGGGCACCGGGGGCATTACCGATATTCTTGCGCGCCTCCTTGCGCAAAAACTCTCGGAGAAGTTTGGCCAGCAGTTCGTTATCGACAACAAGGGCGGCGCCGGCGGTAACATTGGTGCTGATATGGTCGCGAAGGCTCCGGCCGACGGTTACACACTGCTGCTGACCAATCCAGGTGCGTTTGCGACCAACCAGTATCTCTACAACGATATGCGCTACAAGCCATCGGATTTCGCGCCGATCATCGTGCTGGCGAAATTTCCCAACGCACTGATCGTGCACAAGGACTTGCCGGTTAAGTCGGCCCAGGAATTGATCGATTACGCGAAAAAGAATCCAACCTTGCTCAATGGTGGTTCTTCAGGTGCTGGAAGCTCGGGCCATCTGTCACTAGAGATGTTCAAATCAATGACAGGGGTTCAAATTCAGAACGTTTTCTACAAGGGCGCCGCGCCGACTAAGATCGACTTAGCCGCTGGACGACTCCAAGTGGTTCTGGACAACGTACCCGGTTACCTGAGCGAGTTGCAAGGCGGGAATGTGAGGATGCTGGCCGTGGGCACCAAAATGCGGCTGTCAACTTACCCGGACGTACCGACACTGGATGAAGCAGGCGTCAAAGGTTACGAATCGTCTGTCTGGTACGCGATGGCCGCCCCAAAGGGCGCATCGCCATCCATCATTCAACGCATCAATGCCGCGGCGCAAGCCGCACTCGACTCGCACGATCTGCAGGACAAGCTCAAGCCACTTCAAGGCATTGCGGTGGGCGGATCACCCGACGACGCGGGCAGGTTTTTCAACGAAGAGTCCCTGCGGTGGAAAGGCATCATTGAAAAGAGCGGCGCAAAGGCCGAGCCGTAATTCTTAACTGCGCCGAAAGATCCCGGCTGCGGCACCACTGTCGATCAGCAGGTTAATCCCAGTGATCGAACGGGCTGCGGGCGAGGCTAGAAATACCGCTGCGTTGGCGAAATCCTCAGGCGTAGGAAGCCAGCCAAGAGGCATTGAAGAGGCGGCCTCGCGCACCGCCTGCTCGATGTCCTTAGCGCCAGCCACTTCGAGCTGCGTGCGCAAAAAATCCGTGTCAGTTGAGGCGGGCGCAATGGCATTGACGCGAACACCTTGCGGTGCGTACTCCAGCGCCAACGCCTTGGTCAAACCGACGATCGCATGTTTCGAGGCGGTGTACACGCTGCGTTGAGCCCGCGCAGTCACACCCTGCAAAGAACTGGTGAGAATCAGGCTGGCCCGCTGGCTCTTGACAAGGCTGCGCATGGCCGCTTGCGCAGAAAAAATCGTGCCCAGCACATTGACTTCAACCACGCGGCGCACAAGAGCGGGATCGGCTTCAGTCAGTGCGCCCGCGAAACCCAAACCGGCATTCGCAACAAACAAGTCAATGGGTGCACCAAAAAAAAATTCCGCGCTGGTTACTAAATTTGCACACGCGCTGGGATCGGCGATATCGCATTGAATCGCTGTTGCACGCTCGCCACTCGAGTCGATCTGCCTGGCGCATGCAAACGCTGCGTCGCCATCGATGTCCGCCAAGACCACGCGGGCGCCCTCGGCGACAAACCGCCTGGCGGTTGTCGCACCCAGCCCGCGCGCAGCGCCTGTCACAACAGCGTGATAACCCTGTAATTGCATGACGTGCTCAGGCAGTTTTGCCACCATCGACGAGCAGCGAGGCGCCGTTGACGTAGGAGGCCTCATGCGACAGAAGAAATAGTGCAGCATTGGCGACTTCTTCTGGCCGGGCAGGCCGACCCATGGGATTGCCTGATCCGCGAATGCGCTTGAGCTCGTCGATGTCCTTGCCTTTGGTGTCCTCCTCATCCGGACGCGAGACCAGTACATTCAACATCGGGGTGTCGGTGGTGCCTGGGCAGACCACGTTGAAGCGAATGTTTTCCGGTCCGTAGCGCTTGGCCAGTGATCGGGCCAAACCAATCACGCCCCATTTGGCAACGGAGTACAACGGACTAAAAGGCGAACCGACCACCCCCGATGTCGATGAGGTGAACAGTACGCTCCCGCCGCCGCGCTCGCGCATGATCGGGATGGCCTCAATCACACTGGCCAGCACGGCACGTACATTGAGGTTCATGGCTTCGTCGAAGTCATGCAGGTCCAAGCCTTCAATTCGTGAAACCGAGGGGTGTCCAGCATGCGCCCACACGAAGTCAAGTTTGCCAAATCTTTTCTTCGTCTCATGGACAATCCCGCGGGCAAAATCCTCTTCCATCAGGTTGCCCGCTAGCGCGAATGCTTGACCGCCTGCAGCAATGATGGCTTGTGCAACTTCCTGTGCTTGGGCCTCATTCAGGTCCACAACCGCAACAGCTGCGCCTTCTGCAGCAAAACGAAGAGCACCTGCCCGGCCCATACCGGAAGCACCGGCCGTGATGATCCCAAATCTGTCGGCCATGCGCATGCTGAACTCCTCATCTAAAATAATCACTGTAAGAGAGTCGGACTCAGTGTGAAAGTCTGATTGAGCGAAACCAGTTTTCGATTTTTGCATCTCCCCATGTACGCCGCGTGGGGCCATCATGCGTGACAACTTGAAGGGGGATTCTTATGCTCACACGTAGCGCTAAGCTCAGTGATTCTTGCGCAGCTCATGCAGATTTTCGATTTCGCACTGTCATGTGCGAATTCGCTTCAGGCGCAAGGCTCATCTTATGAGTGACATTCCATTCGATCTGGTGGTGGCTGGTTGTGGCGTGGCGGGGCTCTCAGCGGCAGTCGCTGCTTCTGAAGCTGACCTGAAGGTAGCGGTCATTGAGCGATCAACGCGCCAGGAGCGCGGCGGTCAAAGTCGCTACACAGAGGCCTATTTGCGCATGAAGAGTCTGACTGAAGTGACAGACGACTTTGAAGTCCACTTGGCCGAAAACGGCTCAGGTGCCGTCGACCCAGAGTTGGTCGAAGAGGCCGTGCATTCTCAACGCGGCGCACTTGCCAAAGCGCTTAGCATCGCCGATCCGGCGCTGATTGAGCGCTTTGCAGCTGGCGCCGGGGAAACCATTCAATGGCTACAGGGAATGGGGGTTCGCTTTGACTTCCTGCCCACGCAATTCCTGACCAAGTCACAACCCAGGTTGCTGCCCGTGGGCGGCGGAGCGGCACTGGTAGAGGCGCTGGCCGCGCGCGCTGAGCAACTGGGGGTCACCTTCTTTTACGAGACAACGGCATCCGCCCTTGAACAGGACCCCAAAGGCCGCGTTATCGGGCTGAAGGTGCGTACGCGTACTTCGGGCACCCTGGTACTAGGAGGGCAAGTCGTGCTAGCCTGCGGCGGCTTCGAGGGCAATGCGGAGATGATGACACGCTACATTGGGCCGCGCTCAGTGTATCTGCGTCCAGTTTGCAAGGGTGGGTACTACAACCGGGGTGAGGGCATTGCAATGGCACTGGATGCGGGTGCTGCGGCGTGCGGTGATTTTGGAAGCTACCATGCCGAGCCGGTGGACCCTCGCTCTGGAATCGCAGAGCCTTCGATCTTCATCTTCCCGTATGGTATTTTGGTCAACTTGGATGGTGAGCGCTTCACAGACGAGGCGCCAGGCACGGTCGATGCCTATTACGAGCGCGTCACGCGGCGCATATACGAGCAGCGGGAAGGCACAGCGTGGGTTGTGCTGGACGCACGTCACATGTCCATCCCCAACTACCGCTTGGGAATACGAACTGACAAGCCCCCGGTGATGGGAGAAACTCTAGCGCAGTTGGCGCAAAAAATCGGTGTTCCACAACACGCTCTAGAAGCTACAGTTCGCCAATTCAACGCTGCATGCAGCGAGGGTGAATGGAACCCTCTCGAACTGGATGGCCTGGCTACACGCGCGCTGACCCCGCCTAAATCAAACTGGGCCACGCCATTGACGCAAGGGCCGTATCACGCCTATCCGATCATCTCATCGAACGTTTTCACCTTCGGCGGCCTGAAGATTGACACCAGCGCACGCGTGCTGGACAGTGATGGCGAGCCGATTCCCGGCCTGTTTGCCGCAGGGGAAACGGTGGGCATGTTTTACCGCAATTACACCGGTGCAACTTCTGTGCTCAAGGGCCTGGTGTTCGGACGGATCGCGGGGGCATGCGCAGGGGCATCGCCAGAACGGACCAACGCGTGAACACGGCAACTGAATCATTTGCTGGGCGCATCGCGCTAGTCACCGGGGGGTGCGGTGTGATTGGCAGTACCCTCATCCAAGCCCTGCGCGATCGAGGCGCTGTTGCAGTGTGTGCTGACAAAAACGGAACCGTCGCCGCCTGCGATGCGAACAAACAAGCATTATTGAGTGCAACGCTGACGCTGGATGTCACGGACCGCAAGGCCATCGCCTTGCTGGTCGACCGCATTGAGACATTGATTGGACCTGTTGATCTTCTTGTCAATGTTGCCGGTGTCGTCTCCTTTGGCAGCGCTCAAGAGTTGACCGAAACAGAATGGGACCGCGTCATCGACATCAATCTCAAGGGCAGTTTCCTGGCTTGTCAAGCGGTGATGACGGGTATGAAACGCTCCAGATTCGGGCGCATCATCAACATTGGTTCCGTGGTGGGGAAAAATGCAGGCAACGCACGGCCATGGATCGATGCAGCCGAGCAGCAACGCGCAGGCAACGTCGCCTATGGTGTCTCAAAGGCTGGTATCCACGCCATGACGGGCTTCCTCGCGAAGGAGCTAGCCGCACATGGCATCACCGTGAACGCTATCGCACCGGGCCCCATCGCAACGCCCATGACGACAAGTTTTCCAGCGCAACTCAAGGCGCTTATTCCCGCAGGCCGCATGGGCGAAGCTGCTGACATAACCAATGCAGCACTCTTTCTTGCTGCCCGCGAATCCTCTTTCATCACCGGCGAAATTTTGGACGTCAACGGCGGCATGCTGTGTGATTGACACGATTTCATTTTCCCCCATCACTTTCATATAGGCAAAACGTGAAATCCATCTACCTCATCTTGGACATGCAAAACGACCTGGTTCATGTCGACGGCCCCAACGGCAAGTCACCTCTGGGCGAACAAGTGCGCGCAAGGCGCATCCTCGAGAACACAGCGGCTGCGCTGCAAAAGGCTCGCCAAGCCGGTATCGCTGTCGGTTTCGTGCGCGTGGGATTTTCTGAGGGCTATCCTGAGTGCCCGACGAACTCGCCTGTTTTTTCTGGTGCGCCCAAGGCGGGACTTTTCCAGTTGGGCAAATGGGGCACGGCCATCGACGAAACGCTGGTGCAGCGCGTGGGCGATGTGCAGGTGGTTAAGCACCGCGTCAGCCCGTTTTATTCGACCACGTTGCCAGCGCAGCTAAGTGCCTTGGGTATCGACCGCATCTATTGCTCAGGTGTATCCACCCAAGCTGTAGTTCAAGCGACCGTACGGGACGGCCATGACCGTGACTTCGAGATGATTGTCCTGGATGACTGCTGCTGCGCACATTCCGTGGAGGAACACGCCAACTCGATGGGCAGCCTGGCGCGCTTTTGCAAGACCGCGACCAGCCTGACTGTGGACTTTAGCGCTTAAAGCTGCATCAAGGAGTTAACACAATGGCAACAAAGATTTGGCACCAAAGTTTCACGGTGCTGTCGGACCTGGGTGCATATGACGACGCGCTCAAGGCGCATTTCAAGCGTGTTGCCCGTGCGGATACCGAAATCGTGATGCACGGCATGCGGCCCGGCACCTACTTGAGCAATTATCCCGGCAACGATATCCGCCACGCCGCCCTGCAGCATCTGCACTCGATCCAATTTATCGAAGCCGGATTAGCGGCCCAAAGCGAGGGTTTTGACGCGTATGCGATCAGCACTTTGCCCGATCCCGCACTGCGTGAAATTCGCAGCATGCTGCAAATTCCTGTGGTGGGCTATGGCGAGTCTGCAATGCTGACATCGTGCTTGCTCGGCTCGCGCTTTGCTGTGATGGTTTTTATCAGTGAGCTCACTGATCTGATTACGGATAACGTCATCAAATACGGTCTGGCCAGTCGGTTTGCCGGCGTGACGGATGTGGGTTTCCGATTCAATGACGTCTTAGCGGGCTTTTCTTCACCTGGCCCGCTGATCGACCGCTTTCGTGTTTCAGCAAGGCAGCGGATTGCCGACGGCGCACAAGTGATCATACCCGGCGAAGCACCACTTTGCGTGTTGCTGGCCAGCCAGGGGGTCTCCAGCGTCGATGGTGTTCCGGTGTTGGACTCACTCTCATGCTGGATCAAACACGCCGAAATGCTGGTTGACCTGAAACGACAAAGCGGCGTTGAACGCTGCCAGCGTGGCTATTTCAACGAGCCCCCCCCGCGCGAGCGTGTTGACGAGCTCTTGGCTTTCTATGGCCAACGAGGTACCCCATGAAGTCAGTGCACACGGGCCTTTTGGTCATTGGAGGGGGTGCGGCCGGGTTCGCGGCTGCGCTGGAAGCGGCCACGGCCGGAATACAGGTGATGCTGTTGGAGAAGACGACATCCATCGGTGGCTCCTCGGCGATGAGTGGCGGATGTCTGGCGTTCGCTGGCACCGATTTGCAAGAGGCCCAAGGCGTAGAAGATTCGGACGCCTTGCTGCGCAGCGACCTTCTCGAAGTTGGTCAGCATGACAACGACCCGGCTGTCGTGGAGACCTACGTCACGCACCAGCTCGAGACTTACAAATGGCTGCGCAACTTAGGCCTGCACTTTAGCCCCTCGCTAGAAGCTTCGTCCGGCCAGTCTGTGCCCCGCGTTCACACCGTCGATCCTGCAGATATGGTTCGTCTGCTCGAGGCACAATGCGCGGCGACCGAACGCGTGCAGGTGCACCTGTCCACGCAGGCCTTGCGACTGCTGCGCCAGGATGAGTTGTCGCCTGTCACCGGTGTGCTTGCACAAGGCCCGCAAGGCCAATTCACCATCGAAGCCGAGCACGGCGTGTTGCTCGCAAGCGGCGGGTTTTGCCGCAACCCGGAAATGGTTCACCTGTACGCTCCACATTATGCGCAGGCCGTGTTCGTTGGCGGCGAAGGCAACGTAGGTGACGGTCTGCGCATGGCCTGCAAGCTCGGCGCGGACCTGCGTGACATGGCCTACATCAAGGGCACTTTTGGCAAGCACCCCACCGACGTTCACAACAACCACAGCTGCCTGGCCGTGTACAAGGGGGCGATTGCCGTCAATCAAGACGGCCACCGCTTCGTCGATGAGTCGATCTCATACAAGCTGCTAGGCGATGCAGTGATGCGCCAGCCATATCACTGCGGCTACCAAATCTTTGACGAGCCAATCTTCAAAAGCGGAGACGATCGCGTGCGCATTCTGGATTTCGGCCGGCGTATGGAAGAGGGGTTGATCTTCAAAGCAGACACGCTGCAAATGCTTGCACGGCAGATCGAAGTGCCATACGAAACATTGCACGAAACGGTGGAGCGTTACAACTGTTTCGTCGAAGAGGGGCATGACCCTGACTTTGGGCGCAAGGCATTGGTACATCGGCAAGGCGCGTTACGGCGGATAGAACAAGGCCCGTTCTATGCGTATCCGTCGACTGCCGCGGTGTTCGGCACCTATTGTGGATTACGCATCGACGCGCAAATGAGGGTCATCGATGTGTTCGGTGAATCCATCGTTGGCTTGTACGCTGCGGGCGAGGTGGTCGGTGGCTTTCACGGCGGTGCTTACATGACCGGCTCCGCATTGGGCAAAGCCGTCGTGTTTGGCCGCGTGGCGGCCCGCACTGCGATAGCAGTCTAGCCCTCGGGCCATTTCAGTCAGGGACTCACCGAGTACTCAAAGAGCGCACTCCGATCACGCGGGGGCTGCTAGGGCGCCTTTGCGAATCAAACACTTCAAAAAGAAAATCGGTGAATGCCTTGACCTTGGCTGAGCCAACGCGCGATTTGGGCATCACGACGTAAAAAGTCTTGAACTCGTTCGTCCATTCAGGATAGACCTGCACCAAGCTGCCATCGGCCAGTTGACTGTTGACAAACAGGTCGAGCAAGCACGTCACACCGACGCCGCTTTGCGCCGCCATCCTGAGCGCGTCGCTGCTATTGAAGTGCAAAGGGCCTTCGGGGCGAATTTCGACTTTCTCATCCCCATTCTTCAGCGTCCAAGGGTTCGCGTGTCGACGGTCCTCTGGAAGGATGCCGATGCACATGCGGGGGTCCAGCTTGCTGGGGTGCGCCGGCAAACTGGCCAGCATCTGCGGCACACAGCACACGACATAGCGGCTTTCATAAATGGGTCGTGCGACCAAGTCTGCATCCTCTACCTCGTCCATTCGAATTGCCACATCGATGGCGCTTTCGATCATGTGGCGAGGCTGGTTGCTCAGTGTGACCGCTGCAGAGATCTCCGGGTATCTTTTTGCAAACTCAGGCAATGCCGGGCACAGCAGCGCATGGCCAACCGAGATGGGGGACTCGACATGCAACCGTCCGCGCAATTCGCCAACTTGGCTTCGGATTTCCTCTTCTGCACGTGCCACGGCCTGAATCAACTCACGGGCACGCAGCAAGAAGGTTTGACCTTCTTCTGTCATTCGCAGGCGGCGGGTGTCTCGATTGATCAGCGTGACATTGAGGTGCCGCTCCAAATTGCGAACGCATGTCGACACTGTGGCGTTCGCCAGGTCGAGCGATTCGGCTGCACGCGAGAAGCTGCCGCATTCAGCAACGCGCGCGAAAACCTCCATGGCCCAAAGACGGTCGATTTTTAACTCCTTGAGACTTCGTAACTGGGCTGATTGTAGTCTGGATGACATCCGCTTTATCAGATTGACCGGCTGGCTCTTGGTGGTCATTGACGGGGGCCAATCCGCGAGAAGGCTGCTTTAAGTTGGCTGCAACTTGCGTCGCAGCGTGGTCAGCGCGCCACCCGACTTGACGCTACCGGGCAGGGGGTGACCGACGATGTCCTCTGCCAACCGAGCAGACTCGAGCAAGGCCTCGATGTTGACGCCGGTTTCAATCCCCAGCTCTTCGCAGAGGAAAACGAAATCTTCGGTGCACAGATTCCCCGCCGCGCCCTTGTGTGCTGCGAAGGGGCAGCCACCTAGCCCCCCCACTGCCGCATCAAAGTGGGTAACGCCCATTTCCAGCCCTGCATAAGCGTTGACAATGCCCATGCCGCGCGTATCGTGCAAATGCAGTGAAATGGTCTTGTCCGGCCATTCATCGCGCACGTCACCCACCAAGCGCTTGATTGCTTGCGGTGTGGCCCAGGCCATGGTGTCGGCCAGGAAAATGGTGCCGATGTCTCTTCCGCGTTGGGCCGCAATGTCCAACAGCTGTTTGATCAATTGGATCACCTTGGACGGTGGCACCTCGCCCTCGAAGTTGCATCCAAATGCGGCCGCAATTGAAACCCGGTGCATGGGAACCCCTAGGTCAATGTACAAGTCCGCCATGCGACTCACGGCCTCGAGATTCTCTTGCAACGTACGCTTCTGGTTGCTGAGCAAGAAAGTTTCTGAAGCAGTCAGCATCAGCCCCGCCTTGATCTCAAGCTTCTTGCTCGCAATGGCCCGCAGCAACCCTTTTTCGTTCAACCACATGCCAAGATAGCTCACGCCGGCAGCCTGATGAAGGCCTGCGACAACCGCATCAGCATCGGCCATGCCAGGCACGTTTTTGCCTGGCACAAAGCTCACCACCTGTATTTCCTTCAACCCCGTCTTTGACAGACTGTCGATCAGCTCAATCTTGCGCGCTGTCGGTATGTCGCCCTTCTCGAACTGGAATCCTTCTCGGGGACCTTCTTCCTTGATGAATACGGCTTTGGGAAGATCGGACATGGTTCACTCCTTGCTTAAGTTGATCAATTTAACACCAGCGCCATTCGCCTAACTCGAATTCTGATTTCACGCTGACGCCTTGCCTGGGCAATGCCGACTCGATCAGATAGACGCATAGGAGAAAGCCATGCCAAATCTCTACAACGCAGCGCTTCAATGCCGCCAGTGCAAGTTAAGGCCGCTGGTATAGCATCGATATGAAAGGAATCCAAACATGCCGCTCCTAAGCCCCGAGATCCTGGCCTACGTAGGCGTTTCTACAGTGACACAGTTCGCTTGCGACCCCGTCGAGCAAGGTGCTGTGCGCCGATACGCCCAAGCCATCATGGACGATGACCCCAATTACGGCGCGGATGCGCCGACCAACACCCCCTGGGCAGGCCCGATCGCACCGCCTCTGTTTCCCAACCATGCGCAGCGCAACGCGCTGGGCACACCTGATATTGTGCAGCAACGCGCGCACGATCCAAATTTCGATGGCACTGGCGGCCAGACCAACGGCCTGCCTCCCATCGAGCCACTGAAGAACTTTTCGGTGCTCAACGGCGGCGCACAGTTTGAACTCTACCGCTACGCACGGCATGGCGAGAAAGTGCAGGTGACACAGCGCTATGCGCAGATCACCGAAAAAACCACGGCCAAGGGCTCGATGATTCTGGTGACTGTAGAGGCTGAGTTCCGCACAGACAACAACGAGTTGCTGCTGCTAGCGCGCCGCACGCTGATCAGGAGGCCAGCATGACAAACCGCTCTACACCCCGTTTCGAGGACATCGATGTCGGGTTCGAATTGCCCTGCCTGATAAAGGGGCCGCTGACCACAGCGCACCTCATGCGGTGGTCAGCAGCCATGGAAAACTGGCACAAGATTCACTATGACCGCAGCTTCGCTCAGGAGCACGACCACTTGCCTGACTTGCTGATCAACGGCTCGTTCAAGCAGCAATTCGTGATGCAATTGCTCAAGGACTGGGCCGGAGCAGAAGGATGGCCATGGAAAAGTTCCTTCCAGTTTCGAGCCATGAACAAGGTGCAAGAGACACTGACAGTCTGGGGCCGCGTAACAGGTAAGCGCAGGTCGACGAGTTACGGACTGATTGAGCTTGAAACCGGCATACTCAATGAGCATGGCGTCGAATCCACGCCCGGTCAAGCCGTTGTGGTGCTGCCGTACCGTGACGGCCCGCCGCTACCCTACCCTTTCGTAGCAGAAGAGTAGTTTCAAGCTTTAGCGATGCCCAGCTTTTCGCAATAATCGGCGTCGAGTTCGCTGATCGCGCGCAGTTGACGCAACTGTGCAAATCCCATGGACTCAGGCGCCTTGCTGCTGTTCGGGGTGTCGCACACAACGCGCGAAGCAATCAGCGCTTCAATGCTTTGACTGGTGTAACCCGGAAGTTGGCTCAAAATGGCGCGGTTGTCTTCGGCATAGGCAGGGGCGCGTTTGTACACATGCGGCTGTCGCATTTGCCAGCGATAGGGCCTGGTCATCATGGGCCGGACTCCCATCGGAGCAGGATGAGTTACTCGCTCATAAAAACCGCGGTAGGCCAAATGCGGGTCCAACAGCAAATCACGGTTGTTGAGCACGGGGCCGCATGCGATACCCAAGCCCTGCAGCAGGTGCATGACCGCATGCGGCTCCTGCTCTCGCAGCCAGTGGCCGACGGCCTCATCTATCGCTTGACGATGGGTGATCCGCTGCTGGCTGCTGGCAAAGTCACCTGCCAGGTCCGCCCTTCCCATGGCGCTGCACAGCGTCTGCCATTGTGGGTCTGTCTCAACTGTGAGCGCCACCCACCGGTCCTCCCCGCTAGCTGGGTACACATTGGACGGCACACATCGCTCGTCCTCGTCACCGATGCGCTGGGGCTGCGTGCCATCGACTTGGTATTGCAGCAGCGCTTCAGGCACCAGCGCAGCCCCGACCTGGTACATGCTGATATCAATCCATTGGCCTTGGCCCGTTGTCCGCAGCGAATGCAGCGCCGCCAAGACCGCAGTCAATCCCGTCCAGCAGGCTATGAAGTCCGGATACGACTGGCCCACCTTCCAAGGCTTGTCACCCCGGTAACCGGTGAAGGCTGAGATGCCCATGGTTGCCTCCAGGGTCGTGCCCTGGCTTGGAAATGCCGACCACGGCCCCGTCGCGCCGTATCCGGTATTGGACAACATGATCAGCCCCGGGCGAATTTTGCGCAGTTCCTCATAGTCAAGTCCCCAACCACGCATCACCCGTGGGGTGAAATTTTCCAACACGATATCTGCGCTGGCCACGAGGTCACGAAATACGGCGCGTCCTGGCTCGCTGGACATGTCAAGCGCAATCGAGCGCTTGTTTCGATTGAGTACTTGATAAATACCAGAACGATTAATAGCCCCTTCACCAATGTCGTTGTCCAGATAAGTGGTGAAGACGCCGCGTCGTGTCTGGTCAAGCCGCACTGGCGATTCAATCTTGATGACCTCCGCACCCAAGTCGCCGAGCAACGCGGCCATGTACGGCACCGCAACCACGGTGGACAGGTCCAGCACGCGCAGGCCCTCCAGCGCAAGGCGGGGCCGCGATGGCTTTGTCTTTGCCTCACGCGGCGCTAGCGCATTGAGCTCTTGCATCACCTCATGCTGGTGCTCGCCCAGCATCGGTGCGCAGCGGCGCACGCTCGTTGGCGTGTTCGACATGCGCGCAAGCTGCGTCGGAAAACGGTAAGCTCCCGTCGCCGGGTGGTCGATCGACTGAAAGAAATCACGGCTTGCCAGTTGCTCACATTCCAGCAGTTGCTGCGCACCCTGGACCATGCCCATCAGCATGCGCCTCTGGGAGCCATCTAAAAACAATTCCTTGGCTGATCGGTCCTTCGCGCAATTCTCAACCAGCGCGCGAAATTCCTGCACGTTCGCCGTGCGCTCAACACTGCTCGTGAACTTCGAGCTTCGAAAGGCTTCGTTTCCGAACACGTCGGCGTAACCTTCCAATGGGGTCGGTCCACCGGACTGGATCGAAATGAAGCCATCGCGAGTTGGCACAGGGCCCCCAGCGAATGGGTCTTGCACCGGTAGCCTGCGGCTTTGCACAGCTCCCATGAATGAGTAGTAGGTCTCGCACATCACCAGTTCAGAGACAAGACATTCATGAACTGACAAGTCCACGTGCTCACCCACACCGTCAGCATTGGCGCAGAGGTACGCTGCAAGCGAAGCGTAGGCCGCGTTCAAACCCCCACAAAAACCAGCCTGGTTAAGCCCATGCTTGAGCGGGGCCCGGTCTGCACTGCCGCTGATCTGCATAATGCCCGCCATCGCTTGATGCACCAAGTCACTACTGCGAAAGTTGGCGTAAGGCCCTGATTGCCCGAAGTCTGTCACAGAAGTGAGCACTAGCTGCGGATTCCATTTCAACAAGGTGGCAAAACTCAGTCCCCACTCGGCCAGCGCACCGGGCCTGAAGCTCTCGATCACGACGTCACTGCGTTCGACAAGCCGGCGCAATTCAGGGTGGGCTGCTTTGTCTGCCAAATCGAGCACCACCCCTTGCTTGTTCCAGTTCAAGTACTGAAACAGAAGGCTTTGCTCGCCTTGGGGTGCTTGGGCAATGAGCGGCGCCATGAACCGTGCTGTGTCGCCGCTTGCCGGCTCGACCTTGATCACATCTGCTCCAAAATCACCCAGCAAGCGCGCAGCAAAAGGCCCGGCTATGCCACTGGACAGGTCCAGCACGCGTACACCGGCAAGTGCGCCCACTGTAGTTTGCTTGCCATTCATACTTTTTGCTCCCCTAAGCGTTGCATCAAAACAGGACCCTCTAGGAATTGGGTGCTGACGACAATTCGCCCGACATAGCTCTTGCCTTGGGCGGCGCTATTCCCAGTGAGGGTCAAACCCATGATCAAAACTTTGGCGTTCATTGTGTGGGGCATGGTAAGCCTAGATTTTCGACTCCCTAGGTCTCTGGCTCCAGCGAAGATTTGCGAAGTCAGTTTTCGGTTACCCGGCGTTGGTGCAGGTTCTTTCCACGGGCAAAGTAAGGGACATGGAAATTGCCCTGTTCATCAGCGGCGTAGCCGACCCGAAATGGCCTGTCCCACAGGCCTTGTCTGTCGCCTCGCTGCAAGCCCATACCGCTCAATTCGCAGCCCTCAGTCCGTTTGACGAAGCGGCACTCGAGCTCGCCTTGGCAATGCGTGACCGGGAGTCTGACACCCACATCACAGCCCTGGTCTGTGGCCCTGAGTCGCTGGCGCGTCGCGTCGCTGGATGGCGACCAGACACCCTCCACCGAATCGACCTGCAAGCCGTCCCCAGTTGGCACTGCAGCGCGGTGTCTGATGCATTAGCGCAGGCCCTGCAGGCGCTGGCGCCGGCTGCGTCGATCATGTTGATAGGCCGAGAATTCGGTGATTTCGATGACGGCTCGGTTCCCGCAGGCCTGTCGTTTTACGCCAACACTCCCTACATTTCCCTGGTCCTGAGCCTCCAAAGTGCGCCGTCAGGTTGGTCGGTGATGCATCAGTCTGCAAACGGCATGGAGCACGTGCAAATTTCCAGCCGCGCCTTGCTTGGTGCGACCAATGACCCCGGCAACCGGTTACGCCATCCTTTGATGAAAAATGTGATGATGGCTAAGAGCATCAAGCTGCCGATTTGGCGCGCGACTGCGCCACCATCGGCAGCGCATGTGCCGTTAGAAGGCGTGCATGCGGTGGTTGAGCCTCCTCGCAGTAGCGCCTGCGAGTGGCTTGAAGGCACTGCCGAGCAAAAGGCGGCTTCTCTGGCCCGCGTTCTTATGTCTGGCGTCCAAGCTTGAGCGGTATGCGCATTACAGTCGTTCTTCATCCTTGGCACGAAATGGACACCGAAGAGTGCGATCGCTTGGTCAGACAAGCTTGCACTTTAGCGGGGCAAGCAACTGTGGCTGTTTGGGTCTACCAAGGCGACACGCACCCTGCCGCGGTATCGGCGCGCTTGGCTGACAGCTTGGCTCAATTTGCAGAGAAACAGCTTGTGCTATTGCCCACGGGAACGGACAGCGAAGCGATCGCCGCGATGGCTGCGGCCAGGATGGGCGGCATCAGTCTAGGGCGCTGCAGCGCCCTGCAGTTTGTCGGGGATGCGTTAATCGCCCAACGCGCCGCCTTCGGCGGCCGTGTTGCGCTTAGCTTACGCAGCCAAGCACAGGTCACATTCGCCACGCTGCGGCCCCAAGGCGACCCAGGCAGTACGAGTGCTACTGCGCAGACGCTCGAAATCGTCGCTCATGACCCCGCCCCCTTTGAGGTACAAGCCCTGCCCGCTGGCACTGGCCATCCGCGCATTGAGGGAAGCCCCCTGGTGGTCTCGGGCGGGCGTGGCATGGGTGGCCCCGAAGGCTTCGAGTGGCTCACGCGCATTGCGCTTGCGCTGGGCGCTGGCCTCGGTGGAAGCCTGCCTGCGGTCGACGCCGGCTGGGTCCCGGTCTCGCACCAAGTGGGCCAGTCAGGCAAGTTCGTGACTCCCAAACTGTATTTTGCCGTTGGTATCTCAGGGACGATGCAACACATGGCGGGCGTCAGTGCAGGCACGCGCATCGTCGCCCTTAATAATGATCCCAACGCCGATATTTTCTCGCGCTGCGATTTCGCCGTGCACGGCGACTGGCGCGAAATCCTGCCCTTGCTCACGCTACTTTTAGAAAACCAGTCGCCTGTCAATTGAATGGCAGATCAAAATACCCACAGGGCCATCGACTTGAAAACGCGTTTCGCCATTGCTTGGCTGATACAACACGCACCTTAGCTGCATCAGTTTTTTAGCCCCCCGCACCAACATGAGTGATTAGCCTAGGCCTTCGCCCAAATTCAGAAAAGTTGACTATCGTCAATTGTTTTTCTACGTTGAAAAGTGGCCCTTGCTTAGTTATAAATATGCACACCAATGTTCGGTGTAACTTCGCATGCATTACCATGATTAATTCATTGAACTCTAGGAGTCGTCTGTGATCAAATTCAAACCCACTTCACGTTTTTTATTGACCAACGCCCTGCAGCAAACTGCGCTGGGCGTGCTGGCCCTTTCAGCGTTTTGCGCCGCGCCCTCGGCTTTGGCCGCCTGGGAGCCAACCAAGCCGTGGAGTTCGTGGTGCCCGCGGGCACTGGCGGCGGTTCAGACCAAATGGCATGTTTGATCCAAGGCATCGTCATCAAATACAAGCTGATGAAAGAGCCGCTGATTGTGGTGAACAAATCTGGTGGCGCAGGCGCTGAAGGCTTTTTGTCAGTCAAAGATGCCAAGGCTGATCCGCACAAGTTGATCGTCACGCTGTCCAACTTATTCACCACCCCCATGGCCACTGGCGTGCCCTTTAACTGGCGCGACATGACACCCGTCTCCATGATGGCGCTGGACCAATTCATTCTTTGGGTCAATGCTGAAACACCTTACAAAACGGCCAAAGAATATTTGGACGCAGTCAAAACCACAGGCCAGCAGAATTGCCGGAGTGGTTTTAAAAATTTTGACAAACTTAGTCCACTTGAAAACCAAATGATCATTTCACTTTCAAGGTACATTCTTGAGAACGTTTAAACAATGGACACGAACATGCTCAAAGTGAGTATGGGGCCCGCATTTCCAACGCCACTCAAGCCAATCAAAAGTATGACTTCTGAAGGATCTGCTTGACTTTGGAGGCCTGCCCTAAAATGCGAATGAGCATGATGGTCATCACAATGGTAAACAAGATGACCGTTGAACCGCCAAAGCTCCTAAGAAGTTCTTTGTGAATGCTTTTTTGAAAAATAGTCATTGAAATCTAAGGCTGACATGCCTTTTGCTTGATTCAAGCAGGCTGCCAATTGACAAGCCATTTTGTCATCTCAGTCAATCCATCCTTCATGGACGTATGCGGCCATTCTCCTATGAGTTTCACGAGTTTTTGGTCGCTGGCACATGTCAGGGGAACGCCAGACACTTGCATGGGTGCTGATCTTCAAGCGCTTGGGTTTTACTGCATCGGATAAGAATGGCAAGCCATGTCGATGTGTGCCGGTTTTGCGCAAATAAAAATCAGCTGCGCGTTGTGCTTTCTCACGTGCTTTGAGTTGCAGCGCCAAAGGCCCAGTCAGTGGCACGAGCGCTTCGAAGTCGCTCCACAAGGTGCAACCCACAAAGCGCACGCCATTTAATATTTCGCTGCGCTGGTGCAACCAATGAATGTGCAAACGATCACAGGTCTCGCGAAGTCGCGCATGGGCCAAATCAAAGTCAAGGCCATCATACGCATGATTGCCAGGCACAAAGAAACCGGGCACCGGCCACGCCGCCAAATCTGCGCGAGGTGAGAAACGCGCCAAACCAAAATCAGTGTCCTGTTGGCTCAGCAGACTGGAGCCCGTTTGATACGAACCAATGTCACCGGCCAAAACCAGTGCATCTGCTTGTGCTCTCGGCTCAGGCACAAACAGGGGGTGCGTCTCCAAGTGCAAATCTGACAAGAGCTGAATGTTCATGAGGGTTAAGTGGAAGAAGACTTTCAGCGAATGCTATGGGCTTTTAACATGCCCTGCATTGCAGGGCAAGCAAGGCATGCGCCTCCATCCCGCCTATTTCGGTATCATCTTTGGATGAACACAAAAGTTAAAATCGCCACGTTCAATCGGCGCCAATCGTTGGCGCTCCTGACTTGTGCATTTTCTGGCGGCGCTTATTCTCAGGGATGGCCGGACAAGCCGCTGCGCCTTTTTGTGGGTTATCCAGCAGGCGGCGGCACGGACTACGTGGCGCGCTTGGTCGCCAATCTGCTCTCAAAGGAGTTGGCTCAGTCCGTTGTGGTGGTGAACCTGCCCGGGGCAACGGGCGCGATAGCGCTGGAACGTGTGGCGCGCGCGCAACCGGGTGGTGACACGCTGATCATGATCTCGGCCGCTGACACTTTGCTGCCGGCATTGCGCGCCAAATTGCCGTTCAACATGGGCCGAGATCTTGCGCCTGTAGCGCCGGCTGTGATGGAGGCCTTGGGCTTGGTTGTCAACCCCGCCTTGCCTGTTCACAATGTGAAGGAGCTGATTGCGCTGGCACAGGCGCAACCGAACAAGTTGAACTATGCCTCGCCAGGTGTGGGGAACTCGCAGCACTTGGCAGGAGAAATGTTCAACTTGCTGGCCAAGGTGAAGATCGTGCACGTGCCTTTCAAGGGCGGTGCGGAGGCGATCAACGCCGTTGTTTCAGGTGATGTGCAGATTGCTTTTGCAAGCCTTGCCCCTGTGCTGCAATTGGTTGAAGGTGGCAAACTTCGCATGCTGGCGGTCACTCCTAAAACGCGATCGACGGCGCTGCCCCATGTGCCCACACTGGCCGAAGCGGGCGTGACCGGTTATTCTCGCTCGACATGGTTTGGCGTTGCAGCACCAGCTGGAACGAGCAAGGACATCTTGCAAAAAATCAACGCCGCCATGCACCGCGGTATGCAGGACGCGGAAACAAAAGAAATCCTGTTGAAACAAGGCATGGAGCCCATGATTCAAACGGTGGACCAGTTCAACGCCTTCGTTCAAAATGAACTTGCGCAGAACGCCGCCTTGGTCAAGGACATGGGAATCAAGGCAGAATAAGCTGCTTGATAAAATGCCGAGTTAGCGCTAACATCGTGGGCATTGAACAAAGCCTTCCATGACCCTGAATCACGAGTTTGCCGATTTCTGCGCCCATCTGCGCGACGAACAAGGATCTCCCAAAGCGAGAGACTTTGAAACGCACTGGAGTTGCCAATGACTGACAAAACCCCTTCACGTAACGCGCTCGAAGGCGTGCGGGTGCTTGACTTGAGTCAAGGCATTGCCGGGCCGTTGGCGGCCAGGTTGCTGGGGGATTTTGGTGCAGACGTCATCAAGCTGGAGCCGCCGCACGGGGACCTTGGGCGAACCTTGCCGCCTCTTGTAGAAAAGGGTCCGGTGGCAGAGCGCAGTTTGATGTTTGCGTATCTGAACTGGAACAAGCGCAGCGCTGTGCTGCAGACGCCTGAGCAGCTGGAGGCGCTGGTGCGCACATGCGATGTTGTCATTGAGAGCGCCAAGCCCCAAACGCCATCGACTTGGGGCCTCACGCCCAAGCAACTCATGGCGTGGAACCCGCTCGCCGTGGTGACCTCGGTGACTGATTTTGGACAAGAGGGGCCCTATGCGCAATATGCGGGGAGTGACCTGGTTCAGCAGGCC
>Ga0114977_10000788_pt1 | contig 20972 bp, 38 predicted proteins | sample S_130805_MF_Meta_FD_87026 | JGI IMG/M metagenome (GOLD analysis project Ga0114977, IMG submission 87026) | Freshwater microbial communities from Lake Simoncouche, Canada to study carbon cycling - S_130805_MF_MetaG | ecosystem: Environmental > Aquatic > Freshwater > Lake | place: Lake...
ATACCCATGCGACCAAATAAAGTATTCTGTGTGAACTTGGCTGCAAAATGTAGCTTATCAGGGTTGCCCCAAATTGACTGTATAAGATATTGTGCTAAAGTTTTCCCTCCTCCGGTGGGCCCGTAAAGAGATACGGTTAACCCCTTTAACCCAGTAAACGCGTATAGCGGTGATGATAGTCCAACACCTAATGCGAACATATGTCCGGGCAACTCTGCCTTTTCTAAGACCGACGTAAATGAAGTCCAGTCTTTTATATTACCTGCTGTACCATATAGTTCACTGCCTAATCGTTGCGACCCTGCAGCTAGACTGATAGATTCAGAAGTTACAACTCCAATGGAATCGCGTTGTATTATAGTATCCCCTATGACAAAACGAGTGAAGTTATCTTTCCACCCCATAGTAGCGTAGAGATTTGTCATTGCGCGCTTTTGGCGCAATTCATCCATGTAAGAACGTAGCATAAGTTGAAAGAACTCCGTTTGTCTTTTGTTGTATAGGACAATACCTTGGTCTGCGATTGTAGATACAAATTCTCTATGACCATCAGTAAGGTACGCTTGACGCATTATTAATTCTTGCCACCCAACATGGGGTCTATTCCAATGGTATCGGACTGTTTCGTAATGTAGTGACTCATCTTTACCGTAAGATACTGGGTATATATCAAATGGACATACATCAATGTCTGTCTCATCAATGACAATCTTAATACCTACAGCAGTACGTTTAAACGGTTTAGGTAGTGCTACATCTGACGCAGTTGTGCTAAGAACATCAACAGCAGGGGCAACCTCTTGGTAATGTACACCTAGTCTAGCAGGTGTACCTATTTTATCTTTGAATTTACATCCTTTGCACCCACCCGGTCTGTCTATCTCAAACTTACTACACGTTGTAGGTCCTGTTGTAGACTGTTTCCAATGAGACAATTTACGTAGTGTCGCTGAGGCATTGTAACTAGGGTGATGTTGACTCCATTCAATGGCTGTATTCTCAGGGTCTATACAGTACGCGGCTATACCCAGCATGTCGTACCATAATGGTTCTGATACCTCACCTTGATTTTTTGAACACCATGAAACCTGCTGACATTTTTTTTCGACTACATGAGATATAGCCGCCGGTATGTCTGATTCTACAGCTAAATTTTGTAGCAACTTACTGTTAGATGTAGACCGTACTGCTACCCCGGGTATAGATATCATGTAATTAGATAAACAATTTACTAATACCGCAGGGTCAACTGGTGGGGCATCTATTAATAGCTTTACGGTATTACCACCTTTTGGATTGCGTGTTCCTACAGGGCGTAATACCCTAGCAGAATCAGCAGGTACAGCAGGGTCAATGGCAAAGTTATTCCCTAGTGCTGCGGCTTTCATAGCATTAGCTATAGGTTGCCATTGTGCAGGTGCTAGTTCATCTGATAATACCCAGTATACGTGCAGTCCATTACCTGAGTAGATAACCATAGGCTTTGGTAACTTAAGTTGTGCAGTAAAATTACCTAAGGCATGTAGTCCTTCTTTCCATGTTGGAAACGGTTTCGTATCACCGCAGTCTACATCTAATGCAATAACCTTAGTAGCTCGAACGTTATCCTGCTTTCGATTACCCTTATTAGTAAACGCAGATAGAGCGAAATATGTATTATTACCACGATGGTCTAAGCCTATCGTAGCCTTAGCGAGTTCGTCTACCGATGTAAAGAAGCCCTGTTTAGTACCGTCAGGATTAATGACAGTAGAAACGTAAAACCCTTCAGATGGTAGAACTCGCTGAAAGAATTCCAACGTGTTCATTTTGCCCCTGCCAAAGTAAGAGGATTTCTCCCCTTACTTTCATCATATTAGTTTAATAATTTAATGAGTCGCGCCATACGATTCTTTTGGTCTGACGCAATCACTTCCGGTGTAGGCCAGTTATGGTCGGTCATAATAGAAAGCAATCGACGTAGCATTATACGTACAGTCTCATCGTTAGATTTTCGAATGGCTTTACCGTTCATCCAACTATAATACGTGGTACGTGATACCCCTAACAATTGCGACATGTTCTGAATTGTTAGAAGCATATGCCTACGTAGCGCCTCGACTTTGGTAAAGTCTAAAGACGGTTTATTCGTCATCTGCAGATACCTCTCCAACTAAAGCGGCAATTTCATCAGCTAAAGATGATGTTGCTTGAGCAGTAGATGTATCCTGTTTTGGTACTACTTTAGGTGCAGAAGCTACTTCTTTGGATGCGCCAAACCCACGCTTAAGAGCCGCTACAGGTGAAGGTGCAGGGGCAGGTGCAGATTCCACAACTGGTGCAACTTCTCTTAGCGCAGGTTTAGCCGCAACTTTTGGTACTTCTACTGGGCGTGTACCACCGTTTTCTCCGGTGATTTCTTTAACTTCTATAGTACCGAACAATCCATCTACAACTTCTTGTACGTCAGCCGTTAAGAAACCGCCAAAGCCAAATTGCAGTTTTGGGAATGACGCATCAGTATCAAATGATATGCGAGTAACTACAATTTCAGGAGGAATACCACGTACTGATAATTCTTTTTGGTATTGGTTAAGACCTTTCAATGCCGCAGGTGTAACCTCTAATAAATAAATAGCGCCTGATGGGTCGTCTGTGGATACAACAGCTAGACGTTTTTTATCCGAGCATGCTTTAATTTGTTGTCCTGCGTCAGTTACTTTAGAACCCCATGCGTTTTGTGGGCAGGATGCACATAGGTCATTTTGTGGGTCTGTAGCAGAAGTATCAGGACCTACACCGTCTACTGAAAAACAATCGGGTGCTGATGGCTCAGCGTCTTTAGACCATGCCTTAGCGTACCATGTCTTAGATAATCTTGGATTTGCACCTACTACTACTACGTCTAATGTTGTTGACTCTAATACAGTTTCTGTGTCGCCTTCAACAATACGGAATCGACTACCTTTAATACTAATACGTGGGAATATATTACTAGTTGATAAGCCACCTGTTAGTGACTGTGCTAACATAGACGGAACACCTACTCTACCTGCTAAATGCGCAGGCACTTGGGTGTTAGATAATGCAATTGCTGTACTCATATATTACTCCTTAGGTGGTATAAAAATCTACTGCTACTCTGCAGTAGCTGCTGGTTTACGAATATTTACTTCTAGTTTAGTACCGTAGTTTACTCCGGGTGGGACAGATTTGGTATGCTCAATATATCCCCTTACTGCTATCTTACTAACACGCTTCTCTAACATATCGAACGCTTCATTATCTCTAATAAAGTTAAGTACTGCATCCCAATCACCCACCTGTGCATAATCTGTGGTAGTTAAAAACGCTGTACCATGCTTTGTTTTAAACGATGTTACTCCCTGTTGGTCAGCTTGGTCTTTAATCCATGCCTCTAACTTTTCCATTTTGCTTTTTATTACTGCTACGTTATCTTTAACTTCAGCCTCGATAGCATCTTTCTGCGACCTTAACTTCATATACGTAGCTACTACGTCATCTATATTAACTGTCATGGTGTCACCCTTTAGTCTGTTGTTGTATTAAATCAAGCAATAGCCCTTGTAGTTTTTGCTTGTTCCTAAGTCTCTCGTACATCATATGCTCAAGGTCTGTTGCCTCAATATGTATGACGTTAGATACTTGTCGTTTACCAATGCGTTCTATACGCCCATTAGCCTGCACATATGTCTCATTACTATTTATCGGTCCGTACCATATAATGGTAGACGCTGATGTTAGTGTAAGACCATGAGCCATTGTGCCGGGATGAGCTATAAGTACATGTGGTTCTTTTTGGTGTTGGAAGTCATGAAATATCTTATTACGTTTTGTTGTGGATACTTCACCATTAACTACTCCAACAGCCCAATGCTTGCTTAGTTCCTTTTCTAGCATATGTAGTGTGCCAGTAAGCGGTACAAATAGTATAACTTTTTCTCCTGCTTCTTCGATAATTTCTTTAACTAGTTTAATACGCGGTGAGCAGTCTAGTTCTATATTCTGCCCATCGTCTCCGTAAGCTACACCACATGCAATTTGTACCAGTTTTTGTACTTTAACCGCCTCGTTTACTGCAGTAATAGTCCCACCATTTTTTTGTTCTTGCGCCATTTCAGTTACAAAATGTCTAAGCATTTGCGTATAGTGTTTCTTTTGGTCTGCGGTTAACTCAACCTGTCTAGTCTGTATAATAGTTTCAGGTAAATCAAAACACTCATCACGTGTATATCGAACTGATGGTTGTAGTATATTATGTACTATCTCTACTGATTCGGGGCGTGGAACGTATTTCCATTGTCCTATCTTCATCATTACCTGCTCTCTAAACGACGTAAATGTTTTAGTACAGTACGGACTTCCTACTAATTTAGCTAATGCCCATGCGTCTGTAGGGTCATTTGGTGTCGGTGTTCCTGTCATCATCCACAAACGTGTTGTCGGATTCTCAGTCATCCATTTTCTGAATATTTTAAATCTTTGAGTAGCAGGGTTACGTAGGACTGCCGCCTCGTCAACAATAACTAAATCAAACATACCATTACATTTATTGGATATGATAGGAAATCCATCATGGTTTATTATATAGAACTCCGCATCAGTTTTGAGTAGCTTCAATCTCCTTTCTGATGTGCCATGCAATACTACAAACTTACGGTGAACTAGCCCAGTAAAAATACCATCGCCCCATACACGTTCTAATGTAGATAGTGGCGATATGATTAGTACCTTTTTAATCTGTTTAACTTTAAGCAAATAGTCAGCCGCCCATAATGCACTTTGTGTTTTGCCTGTTCCAATCTCGTTAAGTACCAAACCTTTTATGTGCATCGTTAAAAATGCAGCAGTTTCTTTTTGGTGGTCATATGGAGTATACTGCCCGGGCCAATCGTAGTAGTGCAGTATTGGAGACGGCGCTTTTATACCTAGATTTCGTAATACACGTACCACATCTATACTATGTGGTGCTACAACAATATCTGTACCACGTAGGTTAACCTGCTTTGCTGTAGGTATACAGTCTAGTACCCTATTAGGGTTGTTTAACTTAAGAGCTAGGGACTTAACCCTTTCAACTACTACCATATCATCACCTATTATTAATTATAAATACTTCAACCTCTGAGATAGTGTCTGCATCGTATACTAAATACCACAGCCCACCTGCGTCCCTGATTTCCGTACCACATGCTACCTGTAGAGCCGTAGGTTTCTTTGTCCTATCAGCTTTACATTCAATACCTATAAACTTACTGTTATGGCATGCTATAACATCAGGTATTCCTGCCTTACCAAACCCATTACTAGCAGGGAAAAAATACCATACACCATGACGCTTTAACATCTCAACTAACTTACGTTTAACCTTGCCTTCAGGAGTTAGAGTACTCATAGTACACCTCTTTACATGTATGTCAAGTATTATATTTTAGCGTAGTCACAATCGTGTCTAGCAGGACAAAATCTACACAGCCCACTTGGTCTAGCAGGCCAGTTATCATGGTCTAATGAACTTTGAATACGTTGTATACGCTTAATAATTTCAGCCCATAGTTCGTTTGACTGTTCCCTTGTATATGTTTCTGTATCCATTTCCATAGACTTTAGCCATACTAAAGATGTAACTACTGTCTGTACTTCAGGGTAATGTTTAAATACTTGGACAGCAAAAATCTGCATCTGAAAAAAGTCTATATTACGTTTGCCAGTTTTCCAATCTAAGACTATGGCTTTTGTACCGCGCACTATAAGTATATCTAATTTACTTCGAAACCATGCGTCTGCATCCCACCACCCAGTTGGTAATAGGTTAGAGTTTAGTACAAGTTCTTTCTCTACGTATAGCTGTCCGTCTTGTATACTAGCCTCGAACGCTGCGCATAAGGGTTCATATCCTGCAACTTCTTGTGGTAACTCTGTCTTATCTTGCATGCGATTTTCTAGATACTTATGTATTCGTTCGCCATGTTTGCTAGCTTCACCGCCCTCGTCAATGACATCCTTAACGATGCGCTGACGTAAATAGCGTAAAGGGCAGTTTTCATACAGCTTAATAGCTGAATACGAGTGTGACAGGTTCATAGGTTGTGTCCCCTTAGGTATGTCCCTAAGGTTTAGTTGGTTGAATAATTAGTATATGCTTTTTGTATATATATGCAACTACTATTATGTATCGCCGTAGTTTTTTGCCTTACCTGACTCACAAGCAATCGGTAAGTCAGTTGCCCAGATAGGTGGTGTAGACATTATCCGTACAAGATGTTGCTCTGCGTTATCCGCATCGTTATCCAGCGTAGAAATAATGATTTCATCGTGGACTTGAAAAGCCACATGGTAGTGTTGCCCTATTGCAGTCATTTGCTCACGTATAACTATTGCCGCTAGTGCCTGTACCAAGTTCTCAGTTACCTTGCCACCATATATACGTGTCCATGAAATGTCATCGTGCTTGTCAGTCGAACTCGGTTCTTTCAAATACTTACGATATGTGCGCGCGTCCGCGATGTACTCAAACCCATTACTAGTTTGCCTTAACGCAGGGTACTTAATCTGCAACTTGTTTGGTAGTGTTATACCTGTGGTATCGTACGGGATTATGTCGTGGATATTACCTGTACCGCCTTGGGTCATACCTGTCAGTGCGCTTCCACACCGTTGCCATAGTTGTACAATCTTCCAGTTTTTTTGTCTATATAGTCTGACTATACGCTCGGCTTCGTTTAGTTCTATACTTACTGATATACCACCTTGTCCTACCTCTAGTGTACGTCTGAATTTCTCAGCACCCATGCCATAGCCTAGCCCCAAGATACAAGTCTTGCCAACGAATCGCTCTACCTTGTCTGTCTTAGTGATGGTTCGACCATACACTTCGGATGCAAACTCACTATATACATCTCTGCCTTCGGCAAAAGCGTCTAGTAAATCAGTTTGCCCTGCTACCCATGCTACCATTCGAGCTTCAATCTGTGACGAGTCTGACGATATTAGAGTGTACCCATCAGGTGCTTTAAGCGCTCGTCTAATAGTATTGTTCCCTCTCGCAGGTAAGTTCTGTAGGTTCATCTTATCGCCACCGCTATATCTACCTGTGTGCGCACCGTAGTAATTAAGCATTATGGGTAGTCTGCCCCTTTGTGCTACACCTATAAGGGACATAGTTCGTGTTTCCTCAATGGTAGACTTAACCCCTAGCCTAGCAGTAACTACACCCTGCACCCTTTCATCAGGGTGTTCTAATAAGTCAGTCATTCCTTTATCTGTCTTAGCAAATGCCCATGCTTCTTTACCAGTCTTTAAACTAGTCTTTCGCGGAGGTGTAACCCCCAACTGTTGCAGGATGCTAGCAAACTTACCGTTGGACATTAGGTCTTGTACTGTGCAATTAACCTCTTGCATTAGCGCTGACTTCTTATCTTGTACTTCCAAAAGATGTTGCTGTAAGAGTGGTACATCAAGTTCAATGACAGGCTCGGTGTACATTCGTAGTGTTTGGTCTATACATAATAGTTCACTAACTGGAAACCCACGTTTGAGTTTATTGAATAACGCGTAAGTAAGTTCTACATCATTAACACAGTAGTCAGCATATCGTGATATTTCCTCTAGCGTAAAATCCTCTCTGCGCTTACCGATTGCGTTTACTACCTCATCGCCTTTCGTTCCTAGCTTATAGTGTGTAACAAGCGCAGATAAACTGCCACCTACAGATATATTATGGATAGGTCTAGCCATGCTCAAAGTATCTAGCCATAGCTTAGGCTTTATACCGTAGTGCCACGATAATATAGCCCCATCAAAAGCGGTATTGTGGCATAGGATAGCCTTATTACTATAGTCCAATGACTTGAGAAACCTACCAACTCCCTCTCCACTATACCAATCTGTAGGGTTGTCGTTAATCTTTATGCCCACGCCAATTACTTGGAATTGTGGGCTTCTGACATAGGCTTCTGTCGTCATCTTGGATAGACTGTAATCCTTTGTATAATATGTTTCTAGGTCAATTGTAACTATGTCCATATCTATGCCTTTTTCTTAGGGCTAATTTGTTTTAGTAGTTCTTTAAGTTCTTTTAGTTGTTCTTGTGTCATTATAAGTTCCTGTGCTTTTTCTTCCGTCAATAGTGTGTAATATTTTGTGTATTATTAAACACAAACTTTTTTGTGTTGTACTTATTCATGGCTAGTCATACACCACTCCTGTCCCTACATATGTTACCTTAGCTTGTTGATATTGTACGTCAATAGCGCATGCTACTTTTGTTGCTGTTGGGTGGTAGGTGTCCCATGCCTTACCGACAATCATTACCATCATCATGCAAGCAAGGGCTACGGTTATAACGTCATACATCGCTTGTTGGCTTGGGTTCATGTGTTCTTCCTCATCTTTGTCATATCTGCATACAGTCGTTTACATCTATCTGACCGCCTAAATACTTTCATACGACCCTTCCATACTGGCTTGCCGTTAAGCATTCGCATTTGGTGGAGTATCATGTGTTCTTCTCCCTTAGTTTTGTTTCAATGGCTTTAACAAAATGTTTTTCATCTAAACTAATAGTTTCAAATCCGTCATCACTAGTGTACTCACTACTATAAAGAGTAAGTTTAGCTATCTCCACATCACTCAGCCCTTGCCATTGTTTTGGGTGGGTGTAGAGTGGTGATTGCAACTTAACTACTACTTCTTTACCGTCATTGTCTATCCCTATAACGTGAGTCATTGGCTCTTGAGTTGGTTGTTGAGTATTAAGCGCATTACAAATCATCTGTGCATATTGGTCACGTTCAGCATCTACAAAATCACCATCTATCCTTAACCCTGCATCAAAGTCAAAATTGTTATCTTGAATGTACCCATTACCTTCGCTTGTAAAGTTTCTATCTTTCATAGTCATAGTTCTGTCGCCATTTGTATATATTGGCTCTTGTGTTGGTTGTTCCGCTAGTGCTTTGGCGAAGGCTTCAAGTTGTTCTTCCGTAGCTTTGTAGTAGTCACATGGCGGTTCTATAACTCTTTTAAACCCACACTCAATAGCAATCTTTAGTGCTTCGTCTTTAGCCATCACTCACTCTCCTTTAATCTTGGTTAAGGATTTTTTTGCTAGGGTTATACAGTTGCCCATTAAATGTGTGTCTGTGTAATCATTTACGTCTAATAAACTTAAAGCTAATTTAATTCTCTCTTCCAACTCAGTAATACGCTTGGCATCTACCTCACCTCGTGCTTCCCATGCTTCCCATGTGATATACGCCGCATTCGTCATGTAGGCATCACCTACTGTTACTCGCATTGTATTAACTTCATGGCGGGTAGCCCACGCTTCAAACTGTTCTCTGTTAGTCATCTTGCACCTCCATCTTTTCTAAATAAGCATATCCCGCTGGGACATTGGATGCACTTACGTTTGCTGTAATGTATGCTTTCCCATAGTTAAGCTCATGCCACACATACAAATACTTCGGCTCTTTTGGTTGTGATTTGATGCGGAAGTCACATCTACCATCAGCCCAATCAGGTCGTGTATCTGTATGCCACTCACATAAACCTCTAAATGTCCACTCAATCACAGCCCCATCAGCCCATGCTTTAATCTCTTTGTGCCATTTATGTTGTTTCATTCTATTTTCTCCAGAATAATTTTGTAGTTACCCCGTATGCCTTTATCAAACAAGTGCTGAAAATTCAAATTAGCACCAGCATCTGTAAATTCTACGACAATGTGTTGAGGCACTTCAAAATCAGCCAACTTCCCATTTGCTACTATTTCCATACACTCACAGATACACTCACGACCTTGATTACAATCTCCGTTACATGTCATCTTTGTTCTCCTTAAAGTCCTCAACTTCAGCTTCGGCTAACTGCTCATCAATCTCAGCCTTACGCTTACGGAATATCCCATCAAAGTTATCGGTGTAGTCGGTAGTGTTCTTCTTACTGATGATTTTGTCACCAGTAATGTTGTTCTTGTTCTTACTCACGTCTACCTCCCGAAATATCCAATTAAAACACCAAGGGCATCGTAGACTTCTTTACTACCGTCACCATAAACTTCTATCTCTTTACCTAACACTTCCCTAGTATTCTTTAGGTGTGCAAGCACGACAATATCCATGAGTTCATAGATAACACCCTCATCGTTAAATTCTAGTTTAATGTTCATGTGACATAATCCCTTTATGTATTTTGCCTTTAGCTGGCTTGGTATCTGTGTACCCCATGCGAAATGCTAGGGCTTGATTGTCTTGTAGTCCTTCGGGTAGCACGATAGGGTTTAACCTCTTAGGCTTCTCGTCAGATTTGTTCAGCGTAAAGAAAGTATTAGCCCCTATACCATACTTAAATATAAACCCACTATCAACTAATAATCTCATACTGTATTGAATATCTGAACGGTCATACCCCTGTTCCATTAGGCTCTTGCCAGTACGGTCAGCCTTTTGGATTTCAGCATACAGCAACTTCTGCACAGATGTTAGTTCAGATTGCTTCGGGATAAGCGTAGCTACTTCGTCCATAGCAACCACCCGATACCAATCATAATGATTACAAAGGCAACCTCACCTACTGTAATCTTGTCGTCATGATTGTCCTCAAAGTCCTCACTCTGTAGCCTAACCCCAAAGGCTTCTTGGCTTGAGCGGGGGTATTTATCATAGTTCATGGTTTCTCTCCTATCACTAATAGTTTTACTGAGCTATCCTCTACATCATGCCCTGTTAGTTTGCATATGCTATCCCATGCATCACGCTTAATCTCATCTGCATATATAACTACCCATACACACTCATCACCTTGAGTACCCACCTTATTCCACTTAGTTTTCTTAAGCTCTAAGTTTTGCTCATCAGTTAGTTTCATCATCATTCTCCTAGTTTGGGCTAGTTTGCCATTTTAAATCTCGCTCATCGGTATCTTCCTCATCCTCAATGTCGTAGTCCATCACATTTTTGTAAAGCTCGTCATTGGTGTACTCGCTATTAGCAAACTCAGTAATTAAATCTACTAATCCGCCGTAGTCTATATCGCTACCTAGCCACATCATAACTCGCCCTCTTGTCGCTCTTTTTTTAGTATTCATTTTGTTTCTCCTTATAAGTTTGCTAGGTATTTCTTAAGCACATCAAAGTCTTGTTGGGGTATTTCTTTATAACCGCCGTTAAACATTAGTGTGTCATCACTCCAGTACCCATCATATTCTTTGTCATATACATCGCCACCTCTCCAGTTCTTAGTTACTTTCTCGCTGTAGTTATCGGGGCTTCCTCTTGTACAGAATAAATACTGACTATCGTATTCCATACCACCATTACGCTCGTTTACTGTGCCTATGTAGTATTTTTCAATTGCCATTTTATTTCTCCTCTAATACTTTAGCTATAGGTGTAGCACTTGCATCTGTGCAATGTGGGGGGTTGTCTAGTATTACTGTTAGTGCATCTTCTGCATCAATGGCTTTCGTATACCATGTGTATACTACTGTTTGCGTAACTATATAATTGTCCATATCACACCTCACCTAATACTTGGGCAATTCTAATTACACTATTAATATCTTTACGCATAGCAGACGCAATCAGACTACCGATTAGATACCCTTTATATTTTTCAGGGGATAATTGTTCTTTGATTAGTTTATTTATGTCAATTACTACGTTTGTAGGAACTTCTTGTGGTGGTTTCGTAACAGTAATTTCTTTACGTAGTATACATCTAGCTTGGTATACCAAAGATACGTCACAGTTAGCTCTATTTGCTACCTCTTTAATGTTCATAGTAGGATACTGCTTTATTATTCTACGGCAATGTTCTGATTTACTTATTTTGTGTACTTTAACTGCGGTCATATTGTTCTCCTAATGGTTACTCTTGTGGGAATACTCCGAATTTAACTCTAAGTTTCATGCTTAGTTCTCTAATTACATTATTTACTGCTTCAATAGTTGTTTCTGTAGTTGGTCTTTCATTCCTCCAAAATCCTATATCCGACGACATAACAAACCCTAGTAGTAATTCCTTAGAGAATTGTTTGTCTTTGATATCATTATATAATCTAGATACCCATACATCATTATGCCAGTCAGGTTTTTGCCAATCGTCGGATGATACAGAAACTTGTTTGCACAAAGCATCTAGTACTCCCATCCTAGCTCGTACCTTGATACCATGTTTAAATGCCCTAGAAGCCCTAAGCCATAATAATCTAGCGTCTGTATTAGGAACTAGTAGTATGTTAGGTTTAGGGTTAAGACACTCCCCAGTAGTCAGGTCAAATTTAATACCCTCAAAATATTCATATCCTTGAGCAGATACAGAATACCAAGTAGTGTGTGTTTGCATCCAGTTATTTATAATTTGGTTGTGTTGTACACAATATACACCTGTATTCTTACGCATCCATGAAATTGGTATAGCCCTATGTAATGCACTACTTAGTGTAGGGCTAGTCCATCTAGCTTGTTGTGGTGTTAAACTCATTACTATTGTATCGTCAGGATAGTACGTAGCAATTAGAGTTTCGTTCCATCTGCTACTACGTACTTCGTATGTATTATCTACTTTGAATACTCTAGCCCACCCCTTTAGTGGTCTGCCTTTAGTAGGTGTTTTTGCATTGGAAAACCATACCTCCATTGCTCTATAAGATTTTGCTGTACATTCATCATAATACATATATATCCCCTATCTCGTTAATTTGTGCATAACTACTGCAGAAGTCATAGAGCTTAAGTCTACATCTATGTTAACTTCTTTTTTCTCTCTTGTCTTTATTTCTTTATGTCGTTCTTTAGTATGTTCGGGTAATAAATCCCATAAAGGTGTCCATACCTTTAGCGCAGGGGCTAGAGTTTCATAGGCTTCAATAACTTGTTTTACATTACTTACAAACGTATCTCTCTTAAATTCTAAAGTATCTATTTTTGCTTTGTATTCCTCAACTTGTTGCTCTATGTCTGCCCATATTGGGTCGGAAGATAACGATATCTCGTTAACAGACCATCTATTTAAACTCTTAATTCTACCGCCTGCTTCCCATGTATAAGGTATTGATACTGGGGTTTTATACTGTAGTTTGATATTAGGGGTTAGTATTGTGTTCCCTACTGCAACAAGTACAAGGGTTTCAAACTTCTGAAAAAATTCTGTAGGTAGTTTATTTATATGTTCTGTATACTCAGCCATACCTCGTTCATAAATAGTGTCTGCCCACTCACTTGGGTAGTCTGCTCTCGCAGTATCAATCTGCTTCTGAAATACTTCCCTTGCTTTATCTGTAATAGCCTTACGTAGTTCCCCTGAAAATTTAACTGTTGCCATCTTGGTACTCCTCATAGTTAATATGGTACTCATTGTCTATAATTGCTTCTTTTACTGCTTTATCACTAGTTAAATACTCGTACTGCGCTTCTAAATCCTTATATAAATCTTTCATATAGTCCTCAAATATTTCCACAACATCTTTCTCAAAGGGGACTAATTCAAACGATAGTTTAGTATCGTAGGACTGAATAATCTGCTCATGAAATTCTGACGGTGTGTCCATGTGTTGACTAAATTCCTCAACCTCTATGTTTATACTTACTGCTTTGTAGTGGTAGTATCTACCTACGTGTCTACAAGTTATATGTATAGCTCTACTATCCTGCTGTGCAAGCATACGTACCATTGGATATTCGTCGGCAGTAAAATGCGTATCCATAAACAATGTCATATCGTCTACATATCCCTCAAAGCAAGCACCATCACCTTGCGACCAAAATCCAGTCCAATATACAGCGTCAGCTACTATGCCTTTAGTAGCTAATTTTGCAGTAAAATCATTTTTTACATCCTCATCCCAATCGTCGTGCATGACATTTATATCTCGGTAATGGTCTAGCATCTCTTTAGTAATTTCCATGATTTTATACTCCATCACATCATCACTACTTCACCAAATGGTGCAGTATCTCTACCAGTTGATACCCATAACACAGGACAGTCAGGCTCAACACCAAAGTCATCACACTCTAAGTCGGTCAAAAATATACAAGCAACAGGCTCTATATTGTGGTCTACTAGATATTGGAAACATGGGCTAAACGCTGTACCACCACCACCATGCGGTTCGACGTGAACTGTGTCATCTCTACCAAACTCAGCATGATGGCTTACTGAACTATCAAAATATATCAAGTGAATTTTTGATGGGTTACAGTCCTCTTTAGTAGCAATTACCTCAGCACCAAACTGGTTGATTATCGGTGGTGTTATAGACCCTGAACAATCTATAAAGAATACAATCTCACCCAATGCTTCACCACTTACACTAGGCAAGTACATTCCTTGTGCAATAAATCGTCTATTCGGTCTAGCCCATGTACGCTCATCAGTACGTAACTTGACAACAAATCTACGTAACACATCAGTCCAGTCAACTTTAGGTTGCAATACCTCACCTACTAATCTAGCTAATCCTGCAGATAACTGCCCCATCATTTTAGCGGCTTGAGCCGCTTGAGCTACTCGTACTTTCCATTCAGCTTCCTGTTGTGCTTGGTCAGCAGGTGTACCACCACCATCCTCACAATCATCCATAGGGTCGTTACCATCGTCGCTATCATCTTCATCAGGTAGTACATTGTATATGCCGTCAGTAGTACCGCCACCTGCCTTATATATCTCATCAGATAGAAGTCCACCAATAGGCATCTTTCCAATACCCTCATCTGTCAACAACTTGTTGATAACATAATCGCCTGCTTTGTTGAACTTACGCATATCTCTGCCATGCCGACGTGTTGGATGGTCAAGCATAGGATGAAAGCACTCATGAGCAATAAGAAATTTACGTTCCTCATCATTTAATCCCTCAATAAAGTTTGGGTTATACCTAATTTCTTTACCGTTTGTTGCGGCAGTTGGTATGTCATAGTCCAATTTCATAGGTAAATTTAAGGCAATATTTCCTATAAATGCGTGTTCTAGTACCAATGATGTTCTAGCTTTGGCGATAGACCGTATTACTTTGGCTTCGTCAGCTACACTCATTGGTTCTTTGCTAGTTTCTCTTTTTCTAATAACGCTTGTCATACCATACCTCCCATAAATACAGACATCTTGTCCATAATAGACTTGGCTTCTAATGCTGTGTCGCTACGTAAATCAGGATTATTTCTTAGTGCTTCAGGATGTTTTAACAAACTATCCTCAACTTGTTGACGCATAGTTTCGAGATTAGGGTCATCAGTAAAATTTAAGCGAGATAGCATATTGCATTGCTCTCTTAAATTCTCTACTAGGGTGTCCCTAAATATAGACTTAGGGTCGGCTAACTTGTCAGCCATGTTTTTTACCCTGTCATATAACCTTGTCCACACTTCGGTAATAGCTTTCTGTTGGGCTTGTTTAACTCTTACCTCAACATCTTGTTGGATACGTGTCAGTTCGTCGCTAGCTATCTGTACTCTAAAATCGGTGCTAGGCACAGGAAATATAGCCATGTCCATTTTAAATTTGTCCTTAATAACGTCTACACTAGGGTAGTCGTCATCGTTGTACATATTATTTAATACACGCTTTGCGTTATCCACAAGTGTAGGATAATCCAGTAAAAATACGTTAACTAAGTGTTCCCATTCGTTATGTTCACGACGAAACTCGGTCATAAAGTTAAGGTAGTTAGCAGTCGGTAACATCATTGTTCCTTCAATGCCCCAAGGCAACGTGTTATCGTAAAATTTAGTACGTATATAAGTTGTTTTCTTATGCACATTGTCTAATGAGTCGTTCATAGGCAATAATGCTTTGTTATAGCGCCCTGCATCCATTGTTGTATGGTTAGCTATCGCAATATCTTGCGTTACTTTTTTGTCGTACTTACGTGCTGTCCACTGTGATACAGATAACTGCACTAATAATGCTCTGTCATTCAGGTTCATATAAACTCCTTAAATAGGGCTTTCGCCCTGTTGTTAAAACAATATATCTTGGTGTTCCATAGACCATTTAGTAAACGCTTGTGTATTCGCTAGGTCAGGGTTCTTACGAGCCGCATAACTGATTGACAGAACGCTAAACTCAGGTGGCATACGCCCTGCATAGGTACATACTCTATCAAAATTACCCTCAGTAGCTCGTTCTGCAATAGCACCACTCAAGGCATACAGCGTTGCAGGGTCAGTTGGCACATCACTAGTAGTCGGATTAAGCAGGATTGCGTCAGGATTTGGTAGTTTACGAAATATACGCATAAACCCTACAAACTCAGCAGCTGCACCCTCTCCTACTGCACCCTTAAAGCACTCATACTCGGCTTCTGATGCTACTAATCCAAGCATATCGCTTACACCCTCTACCCATGAACGTGGTGTAGCATTTTGGTCACGTTGTGGGTCGAAATCATGTAATAAGTTAGGTCTAAATCGAATAAAACTAATAACTTCGTTAGCCACATTATGGTCAATAGCCCATGATGTCCAGTCGTCAAGGTGTGTATCTAACTCAATAACTGTTTCTCTATTACGTAAATGGCTCAGTACTTTGTTAGCACCTGCTCGGTCTGACTGTCTATTACCAGTACTAATTACTTGCCATCCATCAGGCATAGGTACTCCATGTAGCGTTCTCGCTTGACAGATGTTAGCTAATACTTTCTGTAGGTCAGCATTGGCTTGGTTGCGGTCATCAAATAACAAGATACCCTCATCAGGTGCTTTACCCTTAACTGGAAACCAATCAGGTAACTTGTAGTGCAATGTATTACCATCAGCATTTGGGTAAAGAATACCAAAATCCTCAACCAACATTGTTGGCATATGTCGTTCTATACATGGTACACCAAGCTCTTTAGCTACTTCGTGTACTACGGTTGTCTTACCACCTCCGGGCATACCCTCTATACATGTTGTACGTTGTTTCTTGTATAAGCGTTTGAGTGTGTCTTTCATCAGCGTTGCTCTCATTTTATTGCCCCTTGTAAAGTTTATGGTCAATGCCATAGGTTATAAAGAAATTACCATCGCCTAAGGTGTTTTTAAATGCCCTAGCATCCTCTCTAGTAGCAAAATATACTGCTTCATTACCTTGTTTTACTACTTTATTGCCATTACGAACTGCATATAATCGTTTAATCGTCATTGTCGTTCTCCTCGTTCACCGCTTCTGTTTTCATACTTACTGCTATATGAAATGTTTCACATATAAGCACTGCTACCTTATCTGCTTGTGTTTCATCATCCACATAACATTCCATTAGTAGTTTAATTGCCATACATACCTCCTTTTTCACCTGTAAGAACTCGTTGTTTAATTGCCCCTACTAACCCCTTTGCATATACTATTGACACCATATCTGCTACTGAATAGTCCGTCATATGTTCAGGTAAATCAGGGCAACACTCATTATATTGTCTAGCTGTTGATGCACTCTTTTCAGTTATGTTGCGTAACCATATACCGCAAGTGTTATCCCATATGTACATAGGAAAGTGAAACCCATAGCTGTACACCACATACAAATTATCTGTGGCATATCTAGCAAACAGGTTACTACCGTCAAACGCAATACGGTTCTGCACATATTTTCTAGCGTCTTTATTGGCTATTTTGACTATCGGCATCACGCCCCCCTATGGTTGTTATATACCCCAATAAGCCCTCAGCGCACTCTCTGCGCCCTGCCATTAAGAAGTCCTCGTTGTCCTCTGCAAGACCTTCTGTCATGTCGGTGTTGTTTACTTCATCTTGTAGCCACGCTATAATTTTCTCTAACAGTTCTTTAGTCATCACTGTTCTCCTTTAGCCATTCCCTTATTACTGCCTGTGCAAACTTATCCAGCACCTCTATGGCATTGTTCTCAGTCCAGTATGTGCTACTTTCATCAACATGAATAACACCTGCCTCTATTGCTAATTGTTCAATGTTCATCATCATTGCTCTCCTCTAATACTAATTTAACGTTCCCACTTATAAGTTCATCACGAAATACAACAAGGGTATCAAGGTCATTTTCAGCCAATAGGTCGCGGTAGTACGTCATTTGTTTTTCCGCACTCCACCCCTCCATAGCGCTATCAAGGTTAATTGTGAATACTAGGTTTACTTCTGCTTTGTTCATCATTTAATCTCCTTAATGTATATACGAGTAGAAAGACCTTGCCAAGCAAGGCTCAATACTTCAGCTTCAGCTTTAGTTTTAGACCTAAATTCTTTAGCTTGATAATTGTTTTCAAAATCAATGTTTGAACTGCAAAACTCCACTACATATATTTCAGTCATTTTCATTCTCCATGATTATGGGCAGGTTATTAGCCTGCCCATCCTTGTGATTGTTGTGGTTGTTGTTAGAAATACGTCGCTACTTTTTTAGGTGCTTTGTAGCCAGATTTAGCTTCTACTATGGCAACAGCGATACGCCCAAAGTTATACCCAAATGCTAGTGTGTGGCTAGTAGGTATTTTGTCCTCGTTATCAGTAATGAAGTTACCCTCAAATACTGCTTTAGCGTTGTTGTATGCTTCTTTTGCTTTACGCATAGTAACAAGTTGTGCTTTGTTAGCCTTAGACAAGCTATCCTCGTCTATTGGTAGGAAGTTTAGTTTAGTTGTTGATGTAGCCATATCGTTCTCCAGTTATTTCATTACGACAGAGGCTTGATAGCCACTATCAATTAGTAGGTTCATGTATGCAATAGCACTGCTATCACGTTTGAAGCTAGAAAAGTACATCATGTCGCCATCAAGCCACTTCACCATGCTAATAGCGTTCTCAGGCTTCCTATGCTTTCTAGGTGCTTTGTATGGTAATACAGTAATTGGTGTGTCTACGTTCATTGGCATATTAGCCTCCAGTAAAATAATAATATATAACTTAACACGACAAAGCGAGGTCGCCTTGCCGAATTTCAGACTGGCATGAGGTGAAAAAAGTGTCAAGTTACGAGTTTGCTTAGCGATATTAGTGTTAAGTTTATATTTCAGCGGTTAACTTTACATGCTAAGTTATACAAAAAATCTGTGAATACCAAAGTGTACACTAAAATAATCTGTGATTTAGGGCAAAAATCTAGTGTCAAGTTACCTTAATTTAGCTCGATAACTTAACAGTGTAATGTGTAAAGTATTTTAGCAAAGCCATATACAGAGCCATTGTGCAGGGTGTGTAAACTTATGGGGGTAATATAATAATCTAAACAATCTACGAATTTAGAAGTTATGTTGTTGAGAAAAGTTTTTACAAAAACGAAAAATGTAGAGCTAGTATTCGAAAAAAAGCTATATTTTACAGATTGTTTAGATTATTTATATATAAGAGTGACTTTAATAAACTTATATATATATATGATTTCATTGGATATTATTATTTTAGCTCATTTTTTTTGTGTAACGTAAGCCTGTGGATAACTCTATAACATTACACTGTTTTTGCGTAGATTCTCATATATTTTCACAGATTGTTGCAGATTGTTGGTGTTTTTGCCCTATTTCTGCCTATATTTTAAGCAGTTTGATGTACGGACTCGCAATAAAAGAGCTGTAAGTACTTGATGTATATAGCATTGCATTTTTAACTGAACAAACTTTACATAGCCGACAGTAAAAGTACCTTAGCATTACGCTATAACTTGTTGATTTGTATAGAATTATTGCTCATTTTAACTCTTATATAAGAGTTATGTTGTTGATTTATATACATATTCTAAATCCCCCCCGACATAATGCGCTATACGACCCCAATTACAGCGAGCTATAAACCCCCGACGTATGGTATTTATATACGATAACAAACAACAACAGCTATTGGCCCTATACTACCCCTTAGCTTAATGCTTTTAACGCGCTACGCGTCGATTGTAGAAGTCTGAGACGTAAAAAACCCAGCCTTGTGAGCTGGGTTGGTATTACTGGTACATCTGAGTACGTAGTTGCATGCGCATCATTTGAAAGCAAGCGTATTGCCACCCACCATCTACTCGTTCGCATTTTAAAATCCAATCTTCATACTGTATGTCTGCAAGGGTACGCATATCTATCTCCAAGAAAGGTGGCAGGTGAGACGGCACCTGCCTAACCGTTTGGTTCTTAGTCCACTTCCACTTCGCCGTCATAGAACCAAGCGATGTACTCAAGCACACCACCGCTTGTCGTGTCAGCGTCGCATTTACCACCATGAATCGGATGGCTAGAAATTTCCTCTAACCCTGCTTCTTCAAGTGATAAAAACTCAACATGGTTTTCCCAATCGCATTGGTCAACCAAATCAAGCTCAGGAAGCGCCATGCTAATGGCATTAAGGTCAGGCTTTAATGTATAAAGCATAACTTGCTCCAAGAAAGGTGGCAGGTGAGACGGCACCTGCCTTACCGCTACTGCTCTCGGCTAAAAGTAGTTCTTAGCCTTGCTTGTAGACTTACTTGCCTCTTTCGGCACTATTGCTACGGCAAGTTTGCCGAAGCGGTATCCGAAAGCTAACATCATGCCTTTAGGCACTTTGTCTACGTTATCCTTAGTAAAAGCCGCTTCAAACACCGCTTTTGCTGATTTCTCAGCTAGGCGGGCTTTGGCAAGCTCAGCATAACGCGCTTTGGTTGATGAGGATAAGCCTTCCTCATTAACAGGCAACCACACTGGACTGTTGTCCATATCGTTCTCCAAGTTTTAAAAGAGCAGGTGCAGGTTTGCACCTGCTGTCGTAGTGGCAGTGCCGTTACGACAATTTCAGACTGACAGAAGTTTACAAAAATGACAAGTTACGACAATTTCGGCAACTCGGCAAAGATGAAGTTGCGCATCATGCGCTCAGGCGTTACGCGCTCAGGCGTTACGCGCTCAGGCGTTCGCGCGCACGCTCGTTCGCAGGGGGGTGGGTAGGTGGACAGGCGAGGCGATGGCCCCCCCTATGATGGTAAACCGCTTAAAGCACGACCCAAAATCTAGCACGTGTAAAGTTACGCCCACTCAAAATCTAGCACGTGTAAAGTTAC
>Ga0114977_10000791_pt1 | contig 20930 bp, 20 predicted proteins | sample S_130805_MF_Meta_FD_87026 | JGI IMG/M metagenome (GOLD analysis project Ga0114977, IMG submission 87026) | Freshwater microbial communities from Lake Simoncouche, Canada to study carbon cycling - S_130805_MF_MetaG | ecosystem: Environmental > Aquatic > Freshwater > Lake | place: Lake...
AAAAATAACCTTTACATTTTTATTATTCGTGGTAATATCTTTTAAAATTTCAGGAGTTTTATCAGTAGAACAGTTGTCAATTAATACATGCTCATAGGTATATTGAGGTAATTTCTCAAATATTTTACCTATTGTTTCAATTAACAATCTAACGTTACCTTCTTCGTTATAACAAGGTGTTATTACTGAAATATGTTTTTTCATATAAAATACCAAAAATAACATTTTTTAATATAAAATAAGATTTATTTTAAGTTATATAAAGGTATCTTGTATAAGATTTTTTATTACTTTAAACGTTTATTTTAAAAGTATTTTTATTTTGAATAACATAATTAAAGAAGATATTTCATCTATTATAAATTGTTTTGATTATTGGGAGCGTTTTAAAAACAAAACAATCCTAATTACTGGAGCTAATGGTTTTTTACCGGCATATTTAGTAGAATCTTTTTTATCCTTAGACAAAACCTATAATACTAAAATAATAGCAATCGTTAGAAATAAACAGAAAGCCAATAATCGATTTAAGAATTACATGACCGATACTAATCTTGAAATTATTGAACATGATGTTTGTAATGAATTCAATTATAATCATAAAATCGATTTTATAATACATGCTGCTAGTCAGGCTAGTCCTAAATATTACAAGGTTGACCCTGTTGGAACCTTAAATGCTAATGTTTTAGGCACTATTAATATGTTAAAATTAGCTCAGACAAAAAGTGTTGAATCTTTCTTGTATTTTAGTTCAGGAGAGGTATATGGAGAAGTGAAAGATGAATTTATGCCAATAAAAGAAGATACATTTGGTTATTTAAATCCAGCATTAGTAAGGTCTTGCTATGGAGAAAGTAAACGAATGGGAGAAACAATATGTGTAAGTTATTTTGCGCAATACGGAATTAAAGCAAAAATTGTAAGACCTTTTCATACTTATGGACCAGGAATGGCATTAGATGATGGGCGCGTATATGCTGACTTTGTAGCAAATATTTTAAAAGATCATAATATTATTTTAAATAGTGACGGTAAAGCAAAGAGAGCTTTTTGTTATTTAACAGACGCTTCAATTGGGATTTTAACAGTATTAGTTAATGGCGAAAATGGAGAAGCTTATAATGTAGGAAATCCTCAAGAAGAATATAGTATTTTAGAATTAGCAAACATTCTCGTAAATTTATATCCAGAAAAAAAAATAGAAGTCATTTTAAATAAAACAATTAATGCCGATTATTTAAAAAGTACGATTACAAGAAATTCACCTAATATTGATAAACTAAAAAAATTAAACTGGAATCCTACAGTAAAGATAGAGAAAGGATTCAAAAGAACCGTTTCCAGTTTTTTATAACATAATATGAGTACTAGCAACCAAAAAAAAGTAAGCGACTTAGTAGCAGATTTCCTTGAAGAGAAGGGAATAAAACATGTATTTGGAATCATTGGCGCGGGTAACGCTCATTTATTTGATTCCATTTATCATAAAGGCTACACCGAAATAATATGTGTACACCACGAACAAGCTGCTTGTATGGCTATTCAAACATACTATCGAACAACTGGAAGGATTTCAGCTGCTTTATTAACTACAGGAGCTGGTTCAACAAACGGCGTTACGGGTTTAGTAAGTGCTTGGGCTGATTCTATACCTGGGTTAATTATATCGGGAAATGAGCATTCAAAATACATTGAACTTCATAAAGATTTAAGAATGTGGGGAGTTCAAGGTTATGATAGCTCTTTAATGGTTGATAAAGTTACAAAATATAACGGAAGAGTTTTAGAACCAGAAAACGTAAATTATGAGTTAGAAAAATCATTACAAATTGCAATTACAAACAGACCAGGCCCAATTTGGTTAGATATTCCAATGAATATTCAAGCTTCATTGATTGATACTTCTAAATTAAATAAATTTAATATTTCAGAACTTCCAAAAAATCAAACACAAAGTAACTCTGAATTAGATGAAAGTATAGATAATGTTATTACTGCTTTTAATAAAGCAAAACGCCCTGTTATTTGGTTAGGTCATGGTATAAAATTATCTGGTGCTGAAGCATTAATTGAAACGTTATTAGAAAAAGTAAATGCCCCTTCATTAGTAACTTGGGCCGGAATTGATATGATTGACTCTTATCATCCATTAGTTTATGGACGAGCAGGAACTTATGGGCAGCGTTGTGCAAATTTCGTGCTACAGAATTGTGATTTTTTATTATGCATAGGAACACGTATGGCGATTTCTCAAATTGGATATGACATAACGGAACTTGCTAGAGAAGCAGAAATCGCTGTGATTGATATTGATAAACACGAAATAGATAAATACAAAGACCGTTATAATCAAACAATTTGTGCAGATGCGAAAAATTTTATTGAAAAATTAATTGCAAAATCTGATTCAATTAATAAAAATAATTTCACTGAATGGATTAGTAAATGCGATGGCTACCGAGCAAAATATCCTTGGTTCTCACCTTCAGATCATCCTGATGAAGATGGATTTATTAATTCATATCAATTTATGGATCGTTTAAATAATCACTTAAAAGAAGATCAGATTATTACAACAGATATGGGTACAGCTTTACTAAGCGGACATCAAGTGTTGAAAATAAAAAAAGGGCAACGATTAATGACTTCTACTGGCTTAGGAGAAATGGGTTATGGTTTGCCTGCAGCAATTGGTGCTTCAGTAGCATCTAACAGAGGTGAGGTAATGTGTTTAAATTGTGACGGAGGAATGATGATGAATTTACAAGAACTTCAAACAATGATGCATTATGAATTGCCTATCAAATTATTTATTTTTAATAACGATGGATACTTAATGATTAAGCATACCCAAAATGCTTTGTTTAAAGGAAGAAAAGCAGGTGTGGATAAAAAAACTGGAGTTACCTGCCCAGATTTTAGTGCCCTAGCTGTTGCATTTGATATTCCAGCTTATCAAATAAGAACTTGGGAAGAGTTTGAAACTGTTATTCCTGAAGTTCAAGCCCACAAAGGAGCTGTAATATGCGAAGTATTTATGCATCCTCAACAGATGTTTGTTCCAAAATTATCATTAGCCATTCAAGAAGATGGAAGTTTAGTTTCTCCTCCGTTAGAAGATTTATCGCCATTATTAAAACGTGAAGAGTTAGAAGAAAATATGATTAATGGCTTACATCCTAAATCAAAAAATTTAAAAGCTTAGAGATTATGAAAAAATTAAAAGTTGCGATTTTAGGTAGCGGAAATATTGGAACTGATTTATTGGTAAAAATCCAACGTTCAGAATTTCTTGAATGTTCAATGTTTATTGGTAGAAATTTATCGTCAGCTGGAATGACTAAAGCTATTGATATGGGTGTTAGAGTTTCTGACAAAAGTATTAATGCGATTATTGAAGAACCTGAAAGCTGTGATATCGTATTTGATTGCACATCAGCAAAAGACGCTGTTGCTCATTGGAAAATTTTAGAGAAACTAGGTAAGTTTGTTATTGATTTAACCCCAGCTAAAATTGGTATTCTTTGTATTCCTGCAGTTAACTTGCAAGAAGCTATTAAACACAAAAATGTGAATATGGTTACTTGCGGCGGACAAGCATCTATTCCTATTGCTTATGTATTAGGTAAAACACAAAAAAATATTGAATACATTGAAGTGGTTTCTAGTATTGCTTCTAGAAGCGCTGGGCCTGCGACTCGGTTAAATTTAGATGAGTATGTTGATACAACCGAATTAGGAGTTAGAACATTTTCGGGGGTTGAAAAAACAAAAGCTATTTTAAATTTAAATCCAGCACAACCTTGCATTGATATGCAAACTACTATTTTTGCTAAAGTTAAAGAAGCAAATATGGATGCCTTGAAAAAAGAATTAGATATAATGGTTGCTCAAATAAAAGCGTATGTGCCAGGATACCATATTTTAGTAAACCCAATTTACGAAAATGGAAGAATTGTAGTAATGGTAAAAGCACTAGGTTTAGGCGATTATTTACCAAAGTATGCTGGTAATTTAGATATTATAAATTGTGCTGCAATTGCAGTAGCTGAAGAATATTCAAAACAAAAAACAAAATAATAATTTTATGCAGATTAAAGACATTAAACAAAAATTTGAATCAAAAGCAATAAGCAAAGTTGAATTTGTAGACACCATGCATGAATTGCACAAAGTACTTTTTGATTTATCAGAAAACTTAGCAAATACTGAAATAGCCAAAATTGAAATTGAAGATGGAAAAGTAATTTTCACTTCTCGAAAAACTCCCTTTCACCCTGGTGGAGCAAAGTTTTATGTAGATGTATTAGATAAACGTATTACACCATTAGAAGCATTTAATTTTAACATGTATGAGCAAGAAGACTCAGAAATGCTCTATAAATTAGTAAGCGAGGGCGATACTATTTTTGATATTGGTGCAAACATCGGTTGGTATTCAAATCACTTATCCAAAAAATTACCAAATAGCACTATCTATGCATTTGAGCCAATACCAGAAACCTTTGCTCAGGTAAAAAGAAACACCGAATTAAATCAATCAAAAAATATTATTTTAAATAATGTAGCATTGTCTGATAAAATTCAAACTTTAACTTTCTTTTATTCGCCAACCGTTACTGGCGCTTCGTCTTCTGTTAATATTACGGAGAACGATAGCATGGTAAAATTAGAATGTCAAACAAATACATTAGATCATTTTGTAAAAGAAAAAAATATTACAAAATTAGATTTCATTAAATGTGATGTAGAAGGGGCTGAGTTTATGGTATACAAAGGCGGGGCAGAAACCTTTGCAAAACATACACCAATTATTTTTACTGAAATGTTACGTAAGTGGGCTGCTAAATTTGGTTACCATCCTAACGATATTATTGATTTCTTTACTCAATTTGGATACAACTGCTACATATCACATGATGGGAAATTAAAAGCATTCGATAAAGTAACGGATGAAACGATGGAAACTAACTTCTTCTTTTTACATCCAACAAAACACGCTGATAAAATTAAATCATTAAGCTAAATGAAAAAAATTGTCATACACGACCCAACGCTAAGAGATGGAAACCATGCTGTTGCTCATCAATTAAGTGCCAAGCAAATAGAAATTTATACTAAAGCTGCAGAAAAAGCGGGGGTTCCTGTTGTTGAAGTTGGCCATGGAAACGGACTTGGAGCATCCTCATTACAAGTTGGAGAAGCCTTAGAAAGTGATGTAATTTTGCTTGAAACGGCACGTAAAAATTTAAAGAATAGTAAATTAAGCATTCATTGCATACCAGGTTTCGCCACCATCAAACGTGATTTAGAAAGAGCAATTTCTATAGGCGTTGATGTAGTTCGCGTGGCATCTCATTGTACTGAAGCTGACATTACACAAAGGCATATTGCTTTTTGCAGAGAAAAAGGAAAGGATACTTATGGTGTTTTAATGATGAGTCACATGGCATCTGTAAAAATGCTTGTTGAAGAAGCTCAAAAAATGGAATTATATGGTGCTGAAGGAATTATTATTATGGATTCTTCTGGCACTTATTTACCTACAGATGTCACTGAAAGAATTACTGCTTTAGTAAACAGCTTAGGCGTGCCTGTTGGTTTTCATGGACATAATAATTTAGGAATGGCAGTTGCAAATTCAATTGCTGCAATAGAATCTGGTGCAAAAATTTTAGATGCTACGGCACGTGGATTTGGTGCTGGAGCAGGCAATACACAATTAGAAGTATTAATTGCAGTGTTGGAACGAATGGGTTACGAAACCGGTATCAACCTTTATAAAATGTTAGATGCTGCTGATATTGCTGAAAAAGAATTAATGCCTAAAGTACCAACTATTAGTTCTGAAAGTATTGTAAGTGGGTTGTCTGGCGTATTCTCTGGATTTGCAAAACATGTATCTCGTATATCGAAAGAATATAACGTTGACCCACGTGATGTATATTTTGAATTAGGAAAAAGAAAAGTTGTAGCTGGGCAAGAAGATTTAATTATTGAAGTAGTAATGGAACTTGTAAAAAATAAAGAAGATTAATGAGCGCAAAAGCAATTAAATTAACCTACGATAATTGTCACACATCAAGTGCTGACTTTAATTCATTACAGGAATTAAAAAACAGAACCATTTTAATTACCGGTGGAACTGGCTTTGTTGGTAAATGGTTAACCGAAATGGTTTGCTATTTAAATGCAGAACATAAATTAAATATTAAATTATATTTATTAGCAAGAGATACTGAAAGTTTTAAAACGGAAGTTCCTCACTTAGCAAAAAACCCATGCGTTAATTTAATTCAACAAGATGTAAGACATTTAAGTGAATTACCTAAAGATATAAATTATGTGATTAATGCAGCTGGAAGTCCTGATAGAATGGAGCATGTCAGCAAACCATTAAGTACTATTGATACATTTTACAAAGGCACAAATTCAGTACTAGAAGAATGTTTTAGATTACCAGGTTTACATAAAATAATTCATTTAAGCTCAAACTATGTATATGGTACTTTAAGTAATGACAAAATTAAAGAGACCGATATGGGAACTTTAGATTGTAATTCTATTAATGCTACATACGGAGAAGTAAAACGCATGACAGAAACTTTATGCGCTGTATACTGTAATCAACAACATTTACCAATTACAATTATTCGCCCATTTGCTTTTGTAGGTCCTTATCAAAAATTGGACAAACCTTGGGCAATTAATAATTTTATTAGAGACGCTATTCATGGTGGACCAATTAAAATTTTAGGAAATGGAAATACACAACGTAGTTATTTGTATGGAAGTGATTTAGCTTTTTGGTTATTAAAAATATTAGCTAAAGGAAAAACAGATACAGTTTATAATGTTGGAAGTGCTAATAGTATTTCATTAAAAGACTTAGCAGAGAGTATTAAAAATATTGTAGATAAAAAGTTGGAAGTAATTGAACGCTCTTCAAAAGAAGTTTACGGACTAACATCTAAATCAACACCTGATTTAACTTTGATAACTAAAGACACACAGGTAAAAGAAAACTATACGTTAACTGAAGCTTTGGAACAAACAGTGACTTGGAATAAATTAATGAAAAAATAATTTTATTGTTTAAAATTAAAAAGCGAGAATCACTTCTCGCTTTTTTTAATTAATTTTTATTCTGTCGTCTTTTTTCTTCTTAAAAAATAAAGTAAAACCAAGCAATCCAAAAAGTATTAATAAAGAAACAATAGAAATTAATTTTCCCTTACTTCTCAATCTTGGCTCAAAACTTAATTCAACATCATTTTTGCCTTTATTAATTAATAAGCCTGTTAATCCTGCATTAACACGGTATAATTTAGCATCAGTACCATTTAATTTAGCACTCCAACCTTCATCAAAAGGAATAGAAAAGAACAAAACTTTAGAATCATTTACTGTAACGGAACCTTTAATATTGTTTTCTGAAAATTTAGAAATTGAGAAAGAATCTTTCTTTAATTCATTAACATAAGCCAAATAATTGTCAAAAGTCATAGGGGCAGTAGTATCATTTAAATTAAATTGTTTTAAAGAAGTAAATGTTGATTTATCATCATTACCAATAATACATGATCTTAATAAACAAAAGTCTTTTTGTGTGGTAGATAATGTTTTAAAAACATCTTCTGCAATACCATTATTATATGTGAAACCGAAAGGTAATGCGAATTTATTTTTATACACTTTTACATCTCCAAACTTAGCAATTGAATCAAAACCCATATTAGACACTGAATTATCTGGACGTTTTGATAACCAATACTTACCGCTTGCTATTGAAAATAAAATTGGTCTATCACCTAAACCCTTTGCCCAACGAGTTGAATTTTCATCTTTAGCATCAATTACATTTAAATCTCCTAAAAACTTAATATAATTTTTTTGATTAAAAGAATGGTAAGATGGTGTTCCATAAAAACATTGAGCTTTTGCGTCATTAATACTTCCATGAATTGCCATGCCTGACATATAATCCTTATTTACTCTAAAAAAAGATTTATCATTAGTGTTTAAAAATTTAATAGCGTCAGTTGTATAATCATTATAGCCTACTTTAGAAGTTAATTCACTATTATACATGGCAACACGTTTATTAATAGTTGAATTAGAGAAATATAAAACTTCGAAAAAGCAAACTAAAAACAAGGCTACTTTAGCAATATGTTTGATGGAAGCACTGCTTGCTAACAAAAACAATAATGCACTATAAGTCACGATCATTAAGGTTGCAAAACTCCTCATCCCAGAATCTATTGATGATTTAAATTGTGTTCCAGGTGTATAAAGTAGAATCAATAAAAATAAACCTGTTACCAACAATACAACTTTATTTATTTTACTATTTTGTTCAATAAATGAGATTGCTTTAACTGTAAAAAATAACATCAAAACAGAAATCACTAAAGAGAAAGTTCTAAAATAATCTCCTGAAAATGCCCAAAACATATAACGGAAATAAGGAAAAAGAATAGGCAATACAAATACAAAAGTCAATATTCCGTAAAATAATTTTTGTTTTTTATTTAAACTACTAAAAACATGAGGGAATGCAACTAAACTTAAAATACCACAATAGAATAAAGGTGCCTCTAAATAATTTTGCCAACCTTTAAAATTTGTACCAACACCTAACATATCACTTCCAAATGCTCTAAAAGTTGTTGTAAACCTTAACACTTCATCTGCCATGGCAAACATTGGCTGAGCTTTTAATTTTGCAGATAAACCTGCCTCACCTCCTACACGTGGACTTTCTATTAACATCAATACATCAGGTAATAATTGGTAAGCTGTTATTCCAACACCCAATGCTGCAATACCAACCGTTTTTAAACTAAAGAAAATAAAGTTTTTCCAATTACCATTATGCACATCGTGATAACGAACAATGATATAACCAATTAAAAATATTGTGTACGAGTATAAATAAAACGGTTGTAAAAAGCCTAAAAGTGCAATCCCTAATAAAAACAAAAACCATTTTCCTTTATTCAACCATCTTTCAAAACCTAATAACATGATGGCAACGTATACGGCTTCAGTTGAAAAAATAATCCATGTGCCTCCTAAAATTACATAACCTGAAAAAGCATATAATAATGCGCCTATCATTGCAGCAAAACCTGTTACTTTTAATTCTTTTAAAAATTTAAAAAAGATAAAGGCACATAAAAATATTTTTAATATTTCCATAAACACAATTACTTTTGGAATTGTGTTTTTATCAAATAACATAATAAAGTTTGAGAAAAAATCACCTAACCATAAAGGAAAAATATTTTGTCCCATTCCTTGAGAAAATGACCAAGCGGGTACTCCTTCGTTTTTTAGGTACTCTGAAATATTAACAAGTAATGGATGATACATGTTAATAGTATCACTACCAATATCCTTAAACAAAAAAATCTTTTTAAAATTGATAAAATTTTGAAAAACGATAGAACAGCCAATTAAAACAATTCCTAATAAATAAACTAATTCTTTTCCTTTAATATAGGTGTCATAAAAATTTGACGAGTTTTGTATTTCGGGTTTTGCGTTTATTTTATTTGACATAAATAAGAATTATAAATTACTAATTAAGTATGATTAGAGTTTACTAATTTAAAAAATAATCCTAATTAATATTAAAAAAGCTCATTTAAAAATTATTTTTTGGCAATTATTCAATTGCCAATCATATTCTTAACAAAGTATAAAAAAATTTCATCTTAAAAAATTGCTAGAAATATTTACAATAGTAATTCGCCTTTATAATAATTTTCGGTTTTTAAAATTTTACCATTAGTATCATAATAATTCCAAACCCCATCCTTTTGATAATCCCTTAAATCTTTTCGGAAAATCATAGTTCCTTCTTCTTTTAGTTTTCCGTTTTCAGAGAACTCTTTTTTAATGTATTTTTTTGTTTTTTTATCAAGCATTTCAAAAATAGACTCAGGATTTCCAGTTTCAAAAAAAGAATTTCGCTTATACAAATACTCAATATCTTTATCATTTTCTTCGATATATTCTGGATTTCCATTTTTAAAAAAATCATATTGATTTTGGGGATTACCATCAAAATATTCAATTTTTGATTTAAGCTTTCCATCATCATAAAAAATTTCTATTTTACTATGTCTTGGATCTGTACTCGAAAAGGTCCTCTCAATCTGACCATTTTCATAATAATTTTTAAAAATTTTTATATATCCATCAACATAAAATCCTTTATGAAGCGTTTTTCCACTTACATAAAAATCTTCCATCCAACCTTGAACATTATAGCCATCTTTTGAATATCTCATTGAGTCTCCCCCAATAATTGCACACATTTTATTATAAATTACTATTCCGTATTCTGGGTCTGTTATTTCTTGAGTTGTGTAACGCTTAGCTTGTGGCACTTGATTAGCAAAGCGCTGACATACTCCATTAAAAAATGAAAGTAATAGAATAAAAATAAAAATTTGTCTGCGCAAATTCATAGCTTGTACTTTTCGGAAAATATATGTAAAGTTTTATTTTAATGAATTCCTTCAGCTGCTAAATATCGCTCTGCATCTAAAGCGCCCATACAACCGCTACCAGCAGCAGTAACTGCTTGTCTGTAGGTTTTATCAGCGCAATCGCCTACTGCAAAAACTCCTTTTAATTTTGTTTTTGTTGAACCTGGAATTATATCAATATAACCAAGTTCATCCATATCAATTTGTCCAGCAAAAATATCCGTATTTGGTTTATGACCAATAGCCACAAAAAATCCAGAAACATTTAATGTTCTTTCTTCATTAGTTGATGTATTTTTTACAATTACAGCTTCAACACCATCTTTTCCAAGTATATCAAGCGTTTCAGAATTATAAATTAATTCAATATTTGGCGTATTTATTACCCGGTTTTGCATGGCTTTACTAGCTCGCATTTCGCCTTTACGCACAATCATATAAACTTTATTGCAAAGTTTTGATAAATAAGTAGCCTCTTAAGCTGCAGTATCTCCAGCTCCAACAATTACTACATCTTGTCCTTTGTAAAAAAAGCCATCACAAACGGCACATGCAGAAACACCACCTGCATTTAAACGCAAACGGGTTTCGTTTTCTAAACCCAACCATTTTGCTGATGCACCAGTTGAAATAATTACTGTATCAGCAGTTATTTCTGTTGTTTCATCAATCCAAATTCGTTTAGGATTTGTTGTTAAATCAGCCTTTGTTGCCAAGCCAAATCTTACTTCTGTACCAAAACGTTCGGCTTGTGCTTTTAAATCTTCCATTAATTCAGGTCCTGTAATACCTTTTGGGTATCCTGGAAAATTATCAACTTCTGTGGTTTCTGTAAGTTGTCCACCAGGCGTTAATCCTGTATAAACAATAGGTTTCAAGTCTGCTCTTGCAGCATAAATTGCTGCAGTATATCCTGCAGGACCTGACCCGATAATAAGACATTTAATATGTTCGATAGTAGTTGACATGTATATATATTTTTAACAGCAAAAGTAAGTATTATTTGCAAAAAGCTATTTACAAATTACTCACAAAATAAGATTATTGTCTTTAATTTGAAATAATTTCTTTTTCCAAAAAAACCATAAAGCTAAAAGGCATCCAAACGAATTCGCAATAAAATCTAACCAATCTCCGCTTCTTTGGCTAAAAATTGTTGCTTGCATAATTTCTAATAAACCTCCATAACCTACACAGCCAATTAAAATAGCACCTATATATTTGCTATTTATCTTCTTTTTTGAAATAATAAATGAAAACCATAAGGTGCATAAAACAAAAAAGATAGATGCATGCACAAACTTATCAAAACTTAATAATTCAAGCCAATTTGAAGTTGGAATATATTTTCCTGGGGTACAGCATAAAATAAAAATGACAAGTGTCCAAATAATTGAAAACCAAAGTGATTTTTTAAGAATATAGTGTATCATAAAATAAAAAAAACCTCCTACAATAATGCAGAAGGTTTTATATAATTGTCAATTAAATTAAGCTCCTATTAATGTTTTGTAAGCATCTGCAGATAATAATTCTGCTAATTCTGCTTCATTATCAATACTGATTTTTATCATCCATCCTTTTCCATAAGGATCAGTGTTAACAGATTCTGGAGCTGCATCAATATCTTTATTGATTTCCAAAACCTTTCCTGTAATTGGCATAAATAAATCAGAAACAGTTTTAACTGCTTCAACCGATCCGAAAATCTCTTCTTTAGCTACAGTTTCGTCAAGCGTAGTAACGTCAACATAAACGATATCGCCTAATTCTTTCTGAGCAAAATCAGTAATTCCAATTGTTGCAACATTGCCTTCAACACGAACCCATTCGTGGTCTTTTGTGTACTTTAAATCTGATGGAAAATTCATAATTATTTAATTTTTCCACAAATATATAAGGTTTAACTTAAAAATAAAGAAATCCATCAGAAAATATCATAATAATAATATTCACAATTTAAAAAAAATCGTTTAAAACTCTTTTTGTATTTCTGCTTCATAGAACCTAGTTTTACACTTCAAATAATATAAATACATATGCAAAATATAACAGTTATTGGAAGTGGTACAATGGGGAATGGAATTGCCCATGTTTTTGCTCAATTTGGATATAAAGTAAGTTTGGTAGATATTAATGAAGCTGCATTGCAAAAAGCTTTAGCTACTATCTCAAAAAATTTAGACAGACAAGTTTCTAAAGGATCGTTAACGGAAGCCGAAAAAACAAATACATTAAATAATATTACAACCTTTACAAAACTTGAAGACGGTGTAAAAACTGCTGATTTAGTTGTAGAAGCTGCTAGTGAAAATGTAAATGTGAAATTATCAATTTTCAAACAATTAGATGAACTTTGTCCAGCAAATACAATACTAGCAAGTAATACCTCATCGATATCAATTACTCAAATTGCAGCGGTAACTAAACGTGCAGATAAAGTTATTGGAATGCATTTTATGAATCCAGTTCCTGTAATGAAATTAATTGAAGTTATTAGAGGATATTCTACTAGTAATGAAGTTTGCGAATTAGTAATGGCAACGGCAAAAAAATTAAATAAAGTTCCTACCGAAGTAAATGATTACCCTGGTTTTGTTGCAAATAAAATATTAATGCCAATGATTAATGAAGCAATTATTACGCTTTATGAAGGTGTGGCTGGTGTTGAAGAAATTGATACTGTTATGAAACTTGGAATGGCTCATCCAATGGGACCTTTGCAATTAGCTGATTTTATTGGTTTAGATGTTTGTTTAAATATTTTAAAAGTTTTGCATGATGGTTTTGGGAATCCTAAATATGCGCCTTGTCCATTATTAGTTAATATGGTTGCTGCGGGTCACTTAGGCGTAAAATCAGCTAAAGGATTTTACGACTATTCAACAGGAAGTAAAGATTTAATTTTAGCAGATAGATTTAAAAAACAAACTAATGCTATTTTAAATTAATTAATTGTTAAAATCGAATGCCATATTTAACATTGAGTTTCCCCCAATTAGAAGTGCTGGAGTATATTATTTCAATACAACATCTGGCTTGCGTTATGAGGTAAGATTTGGAAGAAGGCAAGATAATATATTACATTCTACAATTGTATTTGGAGTAATAAATGAAGAATTTGAAGGTGAAGAATATGTGACCACAAACCGAGGTGAAGTATATAAAGTAATGAATACCATTGTGGAAATTGTAAAAGATTTTATTCAACAACATTTAAAAGTAAATATTTATGAATTCAATGCCATTGACAGGGACGATGAAGAAAATCATTTTAATAATTCATTCCGAAATAAAATTAAAGGAAATTCGCGCTTAACATTATATAAACGTTACTTACCAAAAATATTTAATAATGAATGGGAAGTTGACTTTGAATTAAACAACGCAATTGTAAAAAAAATAAAATAACATCAAAAAAATATGGCAGTTTATAAGTTTAAAATATTTATAGAAGATAACGAAGATATTTATAGAGAAATCGAAATTTTATCAGGACAAACCTTTGAAGATTTTCATAATTGTATACAAGATTCATTTAAGTTTGACAAAAAACATGCAGCCTCGTTTTTTGTAAGTGACGATTATTGGAGAAAAGATCAAGAAGTAACGCTTAGAAAAGAGGATATTGAATTGGACGAGGAAGAAATTAAAAAAAATGTTGCACCAAAAAGATTAATGTCTACAACAAAAATCGCAAAATACATCGACAATCCTCGTCAAAGATTTATGTATGTTTTTGATCCAAATATTAAGTGGTCATTTTGTATTGAACTAATGAAAATATTAGAAGAAAACACAAAAGTTACTTATCCCGTTTGTGTAAAAACACTAGGTACAGCACCAAAACAATATAAGCAATCAGCTATGGCAAAAGAAGAGCTAACCGCTGACCAACTTATAGAATCAATGTTAAACGAACCTGAAGTAGCTGATGAAAGTGAAATTTATCAAGCTATAAAAAACGATACTAATGGTATTGATGAAGGAGATTTAAATCATTTAGAAGGTGAAGAAGGTGAAGACTCTGAACAAAATGATGATGAATTTGAATCAGACGAAAATTCTGACAATAATGATGATGACAATGAAATACCAGAAGATTATGGTAACGACGATAATTAATAAATAAAAATTGAATAAAATATAGTACTAAACAAAAAAATATAAAAATGAGTATTCAGGAAAACGCAAATAAAGCTTATGAGAACCAATTAAACGATTGGATTAATCAAGAAAAAGCAGCAATTGATTTAATAGGAACAATTGGAAAACTATGGTTTGAAAGGTCAATTGAATTAATTTTATTTAGAAATCAATTAGTTGATAGAAGTGCAAGTGAAATAATGAGTTTGCACCAATATGCAAAAAACATTGTTAAAAAATCAATTTCAGTAAATGATACTTCATTATTAGCAAGTATTATTTTAAATACTAACGTTTGCCCATCTCGTATTGATATTGGAAAATTAGCTTTTGAATATCAACAAGAAAAAACAAATTATAAAACTGCAAACGAGTTTATTAATGACAAATTAAAAAATTTAATTAATGTAACTACAACCCACACACCAAAAGATGTTGTGTTATTTGGTTTTGGTAGAATTGGTCGTTTAGCTGCTCGTGAAATAATTTCACAAGCTGGTAAAGGCGAGCAACTTCGTTTACGTGCAATTGTAACACGTGGCAATAGTGATATTGATATTATTAAGCGTGCAGATTTATTGCGTACAGATTCTGTTCATGGGAATTTTCCAGGAACAGTTATCGAAGATTTAGAAAATAAAGCACTAATCATTAATGGCCATACTGTACATATGATAGATGCAAAAAATCCTGAAGACGTAGATTACACAATGTATGGAATTGACAATGCTTTATTAATAGATAATACAGGTGTTTACAGGGATGATGTAGAATTAAGCAGACATTTAAAAGCAAAAGGAATTGAAAAAGTTTTATTAACTGCTCCTGCATCGGGCAATGTTCCTAATGTAGTGCATGGTATAAACCACGAAACTGTTGATTTAAAAACTCAAAAAATATTTTCTGCGGCATCTTGCACTACTAATGCAATTATGCCAATTCTTTATATTATTGATAAAGAAATAGGTATTCAAAAAGGTCATATTGAAACAGTTCACTCTTATACAAATGATCAAAATTTATTAGATAATTATCACAAAAAATCTCGTCGCGGTCGCTCAGCTGCTTTAAATATGGTAATTACAGAAACAGGTGCTGAAAGTGCTTTGAAAAAAGTACTACCTCATCTTTCTGGCAAATTTACTGCAAATTCGGTTCGAGTACCAACACCAAATGTTTCGTTAGCAATTTTAAATTTAAATATAAATAAAGAAGTTACTCTTGAAGAAGTAAATGAAATAGTTCGTAATTACGCATTAAACGGTGCGTTAGTTGAACAAATTCAGTTTGCATTTAGTAACGAATTAGTATCTTCTGATATTATCGGTAATCCTTGCCCTTCTGTTTATGACAGTAATGCAACAATAATTTCTCCAGATAAAAAAAGTATTGTATTGTATATTTGGTATGATAATGAATACGGGTATACTCGTCAAGTAATTCGCTTCTCTAAATATATTTCTGAAGTTAGAAGAGCGATATATTATTAGTTTTAAATAAAAAGCTATTACAATTCTAAATTAATTTAATATAGCGGAGAGGGCGAGATTCGAACTCGCGGTACCTTGCGGTACACAAACTTTCCAAGCTTGCACGTTCGGCCACTCTGACACCTCTCCTGTTAAAATAGAATTGTAAAGATATCAAAATTAAATGGAGAATAGTTTAATAATAAAAAAGAAAACTACTTCATTTCAAAATTAGTTAAATGATATTTACTTCTCTTTCAAGATTTACTCCAAACTTTTGTTTTACAGTTTGTAAAACTTGAGATGATAAATCAAAAATTTGATTACCTGTAGCACTCCCATAATTTACTAATACAAGCGCTTGTAATTTGTGGACTCCAGCATCTCCTGCTCTATAACCCTTTAATCCACTTTGTTCGATTAACCAACCAGCTGCTAATTTATAATTTTTGTTTTCTAAAGGATACGCTACAATATTTGGAAATTCAATTTTTAATCGCTGAAATTCAATTTCAGATACTTCTGGATTTTTGAAAAAACTACCTGCATTTCCAATTTCTTTTGGATTTGGTAATTTACTACTTCTAATATTTATTACAGCTTGTGCAATTGCTTTAATATTAAGTTCGCTCACATTCATTAAATCTAATTCTTGCTTAATAGCTCCATATTCAATATGAAAGTTTGGATGTTTTGATAATTGAAATGTTACTGATGTAATAATAAATTGATTTTTAAATTGTCGTTTAAATACACTTTCTCTGTAACCAAATTCACAATCCGATTTTGTAAATTTTTTCAGATTTCCTGTTGCTAATTCTATCGCTTCCAATTCGTAAAAAGCATCTTTAATTTCAACTCCATAAGCACCAATATTTTGCATCGGACTTGCTCCAGTGCAACCAGGTATTAATGCTAAGTTTTCGATACCACCAAAATTTTTATCAATGCACCACATTACAAATTCATGCCAAACAACCCCGGCAGCACACTTTACAAATACACAACTTTCGTTTTCATTTATTAATTCAATACCAAGCAATTCATTTTTTATAACTAAGCCATCAACATTTTTAGTAAGTAATAAATTACTTCCACCTCCTAAAATTAAATGATGATTGTTCTTAAATTCATTACGATCTAGTAATTCATTAATTTGCTCTACTGAGTTTACCTTCACAAATAATTTTGCAAATGATTCGATGCAAAATGTATTAAGTGCTTTTAACGAAAAATTAGAAATGATTTCCATACTCTAAAAATAAAAAAAAGCCTTATAATAAGGCTTTTAGTTTTTAATACTTTTTAAAAGTGAAATGTTTGTAATCTGAGTTTAACAAAACTCGTCATAAACCATTTTAAGGTGTTCTGAAATCATAGCTGCTGTTCTTCCTTCAATATTATGACGTTCAACAAAATGAACTAATTCACCATTTTTAAATAATGCTATACAAGGCGATGATGGCGGATATGGTGCAAAATGCTGACGAGCTTGATTTACAGCATCAGTATCGAAACCTGCAAATACGGTTGTTAATTTTGTCGGTTTTTTCGCATTCTCTAAACTCATTTTAACACCTGGTCGGCATGCACCTGCAGCACAACCACAAACTGAATTAAGAACCATTAAAACAGTTCCTTCATTTTTTAAAACGTCGTCAACTTGAGTTGGAGTTGTTATATCTTCAAAACCTGCAGTTACAAGTTCTGCTTTCATTGGTAATACTAGTGCTTCTGGGTACATATTATTCTTTTTAAATTATTTAATTTTAAACAAAGGTATATTCTTTTTCACAAAGAATACGATTTTTTTATTCTTAAAACTTTCCTTGCAAACCAAAACCAAAATTTACACCACCACCTTTTAAATCTAAAATATCATTTATCTTACTTTTTGTATTTGTAAAATCCATATTTTGATAATTATAATTTACATAAGCTAAATTAATAAACATACCAACATGGTTTCCAAAATAAAAACGTGGTTGAATATGAAAATCTAAAGCCATACCTCCACCATTTGCTGCTGAAATATTTGCATCTCTTGCTTCCCAATTTAAATGAGAATAACCAACATTAAATCCCGCTAACATATCAACGTGTTTTGATCTAATAAAATGGGCATTCACTAAAATTGAAGCATCTATAGCTTTTACAGATGGTTTTGCTCCCGTAACAGCATCTTTTTCTGTAAAATAATCAGATAGTTGCACTTTAGCTCCAATTCCTAACAAATTTAAAATGCCACGTTCGTATTGTAAACTCAACATTTTATTGGCGGCTCTACTAGTACTTGCAGAGTTTGAAGATCCAATAGTTGAAACGTAATTGTAGACACCTAAATCTAAACCAAACCCAATTACATTTGTTTTTTTCTCAAAACTTTTTTGAGCATTTAAGTTTACAACTATAAATACTGATGCTATTAAAATTATTTTTTTCATGTTATAAATATAAATTATTTTTGTGTAATTAAAAATTCCGTTCTTCTATTCTTTGCCTTACCTTCTTCACTTTGATTATCAGCAATTGGTTTACTTGAACCATATCCTTTTGCGGAAATTCGCTTTCCTTCAATTCCATTTTCTTCTAAGTATGCTTTTATAGTATATGCTCTATTTGCAGATAATGCCTGATTTCCAGCAATTGCACCAGCGTTATCTGTATGCCCTTGTATTTCAATATGAATAGTTGGGTTATCTTTTAAAAATTCAATAAATGATTCTAAAACTACAAAAGATTCCTTCTTTAAATCTGCCGAATTAGTGTTATAAAAAACATTATTTATTACAAAAGAACTTCCAGCAGCGGCCTCGTTAATTTCAATTTTTATTGGTTTAGGAACTTCGTTAACTGACTTTGCAGCTTCTTCAATAATTTCTTTTGCGCTAACAACTTTAGAACTAAAAGCGTAATCATTCTTTTTTATTGTAATCAATAAATCGTCTTTTACTTTAACATTTAAGGCAACCATAAATTTACCTGAAGATGAGTCTAATAAGGCTAAAGATTTTTCTTTAGTTACAGTATTTGTAATTTCAACTCTTCCACCTTCTATCACATTTCCAACTTTGTCTTTTATTTCCCCGCTAAAAAAAACAACCTCTTGTGGTCGAGCTTCCTTATATAAATCAAACGAATATAAATCATAACGTCCTACTCCTTTCCCTCTCATCTTACCTTCATCAAACGAAAAGAAATAACCTGTTTTACTATCTCTACTCACAAAAAAACCAGTGTCGTCTGCTTCTGTGTTTATCGGACTACCAATATTTTCAGGATCTATCCATTCTTTTTTTTCATTTTTACGGATATAAAAAATATCATAGCCACCAAAACCAAAATGACCATTACTGCTAAAATATAAAGTTTCACTGTCTGAGTGAATAAATGGTGTTTTTTCATCACCTCCAGTATTCACTTTAGGGCCAGCATTTTTTGGAATTCCCCATTCGTTAGTTTTCACGTCTCTTTGAGTTGTATAAATATCTATTCCACCATATCCACCTGGTCTATCACTTGCAAAATATATGGTATTTCCATCAGCACTTACAGTTGGTTGAGAATCCCAATATATTGGATGATTAACATTAGCACTTAATTTTTTTATTGGCCGCCATTCATCATTAATGTTTTCAGAAACATAAATATCACAATTTTGCTGAGCGCCTCTTTCATTAAGAGTCATTGAAAAATATATTTTTTTATTATCAATCGATATTGAACATCCTCCTTGCCCATCACTTGTTTCGTTAAACGGATAAGGCATTAATTCACCAACATTAAATTTTCCAGTTTTATCACGTTCAGCTACCATAAAAACTTCTTGTTGTTTATCTGAAGCATAAACGGTGCTTTTACTTTCAACAGGGATTTTTCGAGTAAAAAAACAAAATTTATCATCAGGCGAAATATAAGCTAAATACTCATCTCTAATTGTAGAAACACCTAAAACAACTTTCGGATCAAATGGAACAATTTTCTTTTTTAGTTCGCCTTCCTTTTTAGCATACTTAACCATTTCTCTGGCCTGATAAAGTTCTGCTTCGTAATCTTTTGCAAATTTTTTATCATCCTCATCTTTAAACTTTATAAATTTTTCAAGATATTTTATGGCTGAATCATTTTTCGCTTCTTCATAATAATTAAATCCAATAAAATAAAAGGGTTCTGAATGTATTTGCGGACAACTTGCAATAGCTCTATAAAAATAAGGAATTGCCTGACTAAAAGATTTATTATTTAATTTACAAGTAACCACAATTTCGTTTCCCATTGCTAAATTCGCTTCAGCAAATTCTGGCTCACTTGCCAAACATTTTCTTAAAAACTCTAAACGCTCAGGCTTCTTATATTTTTTCTTATCTGTTGCTTTTTCAAATAATTTTAGCGCTTCTTTATTATCTAATTCTTGGCAAAACTTTTGTGGTCCTTCTTCGTCCTCTTGCGAATAAGCAGAAAAAGAAATTAAAATTAAAAGAAGTGTGGTGAATTTGGAATACATAAACATGTTTATTTTAAAAGAAAGTATAAATTAAATATAACACCAATTTCGTTTGAATTGGAATAAAAAAGATAATTTTTTTTACTAATTTGTGTTAATAGTTGGTACTATAAGCAAACAGCATTATTTATTAGATTAATTTTAGTACCTTTGCAAAATTATGCCAAATATAGTAGCCATTGTAGGTCGCCCAAATGTAGGGAAATCAACTTTATTTAATAGATTAACTGAAACACGTGAAGCCATTGTTGATGAAATAGCTGGAGTTACGCGTGACAGACATTACGGAAAAGCGATGTGGAATGG
>Ga0114977_10000793_pt1 | contig 20919 bp, 13 predicted proteins | sample S_130805_MF_Meta_FD_87026 | JGI IMG/M metagenome (GOLD analysis project Ga0114977, IMG submission 87026) | Freshwater microbial communities from Lake Simoncouche, Canada to study carbon cycling - S_130805_MF_MetaG | ecosystem: Environmental > Aquatic > Freshwater > Lake | place: Lake...
AGCACGGTGTTGCGTACGCACACATCGCCAGTGCAAATTCGCGTGATGCAAAATGTTGCACCACCGATTTACATGATCATGCCTGGTCGCGTTTTTAGAAACGAAACAACCGACGCGACGCACCTTGCGGTGTTCCACCAAATCGAAGGTTTAGTGATTGATCGCGGAATCACCTTGGCCGATCTCGCCGGAACAATCGAAGCGTTCACGCAGGCTTTCTTTGGTCCGGGATTCACCAGTCGCTTGCGTCCAAGTTATTTCCCTTTCACCGAACCATCGGCCGAGTTTGACATTCGCACACCTAAAGGCGATTGGCTCGAACTTGGTGGTTGCGGAATGGTGCACCCAAATGTGTTGCGCGCTGGTGGTCTTGACCCCGAAGAGTGGAGCGGCTTTGCCTTCGGCTTCGGCATCGACCGGATGGCTAAAGAACGTCACGGCGTAGGTGACGTTCGCGAGATGTATACCAATGACATTCGATTCATTGAGCAGTTTTAAGGACGCATGATGAAAGTTGTTCATTCTTGGATCCGAGATTTGGCTGCCCTGCCTGATGATGTGGATGCAATTTCATTTACCTTGTCCGACATCGGTCTTGCCGTTGAAAGTGTTGACAAAGTTGGAGCGACCGTTGCGGGTGTCATCACTGCTCGCGTGATTAAGACTGAACGGCATCCCGACGCTGCCAAAGTGCATCGTGTTTTTCTTGATAACGGCGATGGCACCGAACACCACGTGTGGTGTGGAGCTTTCAACATGCAGCCTGGCGACATCATTCCGTGGGCAACTCCTGGAACTGCAATGCCTGATGGACGATTGATTGAAACTAAGCCAATTGTTGGCATCCCGAGTGAAGGCATGTGTTGCTCGGCGCGCGAACTTGGGCTTGGTGACGACCACGGCGGCATTCTCATCATGGACCCATCAACGCCGATTGGTGTCCCGTATGGTCAAGCTTTAGGATTGGCTGAAGAAATTGTCTACGACATCGACGTCTTGCGCAATCGACCCGATGCCTATGGTCAAGTTGGTGTTGCTCGCGACTTAGCAGCTCGCTTCAACGTTCCTTTCACGCTCAATAATCCGACACTGGCGGTCTCTGGACCTTCAAAGTCTGCGCCAGTCGAAATTGTTGCTGGCGATCGTTGCGCTCGTTTCACGACGATCATCATCAGCGGAATTCGTATTGCGCCATCGCCCGATTGGATGGTCAGTCGACTCGCGGCTGCTGGCATGCGTTCAATCAACAATGTGGTCGACGTGTCGAACTACGTCATGCTTGAAACGAATCAGCCCAACCATGCCTATGACTTCGCAACCTTGGGTGGCGGGGGCTTCAAAATTCGGCTCGCTGCTCAAGGCGAAACAATGATCACGCTTGATGGTGTCGAGCGTTCGTTGACACACGACGATCTGTTGATTTGTGACGCGACTGATCGCCCCATTGGTATCGCCGGCATCATGGGCGGACAAAACACTGAAATCAGCGATTCAACGAACACGATTGCTCTTGAGACCGCATGGTTTGAGCCAGTCGGGATTATGCAATCAGTTGCGCGACTGAATTTGCGCACTGAAGCATCGGCGCGTAACGAACGTGGCATGGACCCGTTTGGCATTGATCAATCAATTGCGCGCTTCGTTGAACTATTGCGGCTCACCTGTCCAGATCTCGTGGTTCACGAAGGCATGGTTGACGCTCGTAGTTCATCAATTCCGGTACCGACAGTCATCGCAGTTCGTTCCGAACGCGTGAGCGCGTTGTTGGGTTCCACATTTACTGCAGAGCAGATTCGTTCACTCATTGAACCCATTGGTTTTGCTTGTGCTGTCGTAGGTGACACAGTGTCGGTGACCGTCCCATCGTGGAGGCCCGATTGCACTCTCGAGATTGACATTGTTGAAGAAGTAGCTCGCCACTTTGGCTACGACAATCTCGGTAAGACTGTTCCGAAATCAACGCAACCCGGCGGATTGAGTGTTGTCCAGCAACGCCGTCGTCGCGTGCGGGAAATTTTGTTAGGTCTTGGTTTCAACGAGGCGATGCCTCACCCGTTCTTGACTGATGGTGATTTACAAAATGCCGGGTTACCCGGTGAAGCCGTGCGTTTGGTGAATCCTCTCGTTGTTGGCGACGATGTCTTGCGCACTTCGTTACGTCCCGGCTTATTAAAGGCCATTGCTTTCAACGAATCACACCGTCGTTCGGGTGTGAGTTTCTTTGAGGTTGGCCATGTGTATCCAACGAGCAGTGATGTGTTACCAGCCGAATACGAATCTCTTGGTGTCGTAATCGCTGGTGCTGAAGCACCCCAAGCCGTCGCAGTCTGGCGTGAACTAGCCGGATCAATGGGTTGGGGAGCACGTCTCGACCAATCAAACGTTCCTGCCGGTTTGCACCCCACACGATCGGCCACATTGTCAGTTGGTAAAGATGTAGTCGGTTTCGTTGGCGAAATTCACCCTGATGTTTTAGATGCCTACAACATCACGCAGCGTGTTGCCGTCCTTGAACTCAACCTGTCGCGTTTGCTTGAGGTTGAGCCCAAGGTTTCACAGTGGAAAGCAACAAGTCGTTATCCATCAAGCGATATCGACTTGGCCTTCACTGTGCCGTCTTCAGTGAGCGCTGAGAAGGTGGAAAAGTCGTTGCGTCAAACTGCGGGTGCATTGCTCGTTGATCTGGCGTTGTTCGATGTGTATCGCTCAAAGGACGCCGGCGAGTCACGAAGCTTGGCTTTCCGTCTACGTTTGCAGGCTCCCGATCGCACATTGACCGATGCCGATGTATCTGCGGTGCGTGAAAAATGCATCGCTGGCGCCAACAAACTCGGAGCTGCGCTTCGCTGACAACCTCATTGCCGATTTAGGAAAAATTTTCCTTAATTTCTATTCGCCTTGTGACCTCTTTATGTGTACTCATATTTTAGGGGAGTGTGGGGTGTCTGGGCTACAACTAATCGGCTGCTCATTGCCTTGGGCATTTTCGCAGCGACGTTAACGGTGCCCATTGGCGTTGCAGTTGCATCGAATTCATCTGTCACGCTTTCTGCGAGTAGTGCAACAGTGAGCCCTGGATCGCAAGTTGTTTTGGCGGCGGCGATGCCGGTGGTAGGAGCAGGAACAGTAAGTCAAGAAATCATTGAGACTATTGATCCGGCGAAGGTCAACTTGACAGCAGTCAGCGATATTAAATACCCCACAGGATGGGCACTGAGTTATTCGGTGGATGGCACAACTTTCGTTTCTACCGCGCCAAGTACGAGTGCGGGCTGGGCAGCTGTGCGAGCGGTCAAGGCATCGGGGAGTATCAATTCACAGGGTGCCGAGGACGGGTATCAAGTCGCGACCGGAACCGCCACCGGATCCGTCATCAATCTTTCGCCTGCCTCGATCGCTGCCGGTGGCACGGGTGACGGATACCAGGCGTTCTTCGATCCCGCGCGCACGCGCATCTTCAATGTGTTCCACCACAAGACCGGCGCCGCACTGGACTGCCACGTGCTTGCCACTGGCGCAACCTGCGCTGGATTCCCCTACGGAACGTTTCCTTCCCAGACCGGGCAGTACTCGACCGGGCGTGTGGTTGGCAACAAGATCTGGATACCGATGTACAAGCAGGTGTTCGCCAACAACAACTACGCCGGTAGTTCGGTGGGCTTCTCGTGTGTGGACATCGCAGCGGTACTGGCGTCTGGAGGAGCGCCGTCGATGTGTGATCCCGCCTACGTGCCCCTTGCGACCGGACAGGATGTGCACACAGGGCAAAACTTCGCGGTGCCCAGCGACCAGGCGCTATTCGCGATTCGCTCCATCGATGGGGTTTCGACCGCAGGATCCGTTGACGAGACGCGCCTTTGGTCGTCGCTTCCATCGAACGGCAAGATTATCTGCCTCGACACGGCCACTGCCGCGGCTTGTGCTGGCATGCCAGCGAACGGCTGGCCGACTGCCGTCAAGGGGTGGAAGCTCAATGGTTCCTACACGGTTGGCGGGTACTTCACTTCGATGGTGGTCGCTGACGGCCGCATCTATGTCGAAGGTTCAAGTTCGACCACGAACACCACGAATGGCAATCTGACGATCGCGTGTGTCTTGGAGAGCGACCCGTCGGTTGAATGCCCCGGGTTCACAGGTGGTAAGAATCTCGGCCTGAACTCAGCTCAGAACGGACCGGCCATGGTCGGTAACCTCGTCGAGTTGCCTGCGGCTGACGGGAGTACCTCGGGCGTGTGTCTGCTCGGTGACACGCGAAATCTGCCTTACGGCAATGCCAATCAGACACTTCCGCAAGCGAGCACCGCTGCCGTTCCGTGTTGGAATGCGGCGGGTGCAGCATTTACTGGCCCTGCAAGCCTCAGCACGATGGTTACATCGACGTTCTCATACGGATTCGTCGAGTACCAACAGCCACTGCGCGTGGGTAGCCGCATCTACTGGGGGAACGGCATCAACTTCAATGGCAGCGCCGACTATCCGGGTCGCGCGGCTTGCTGGGACGCCAGCAAGAACTCCGGCGGCGGCGGGCCGTGTGCGAACCTCCCGGCGACTGGATACGCGTCTGACAACTACAGCGTCACGCCCGATCCTGCGATCCCCGACTGCATGTGGGTCACGCGGCACGAGCAGCCGAACCTCCGCTCTTACAACATGGTTGGCAACGTCACTGGCTGCTCATCGATTGCGCCGACGCGAGCGTCGTTTCCGGCGCGTACTCTGGTGCCGCGAATGGCGTGTTCGGCCGCATCAACTCCGATTCGAGCTTGGAAGTCGTTCACGTTGAACAACCCGGCATCATCGGCCAACTTCTCAGCTGTCTTGTCGGTGCGAGGAACCAACGGTTCTTCGATAGCGGGATGGCAGAACGTTGCGATCACTGCTGGTACCGCGCTCGATCTCTCTACTCTCAACCCCGTTGTGACGGGATCGGCCCCATCGTTTCTCGTTGACTTCGTTGTCACATCGGGATCAGTCACATCGGCGACCGCCGTCGTGCAGGCAGTGGGTGACGCACCTCAACTTTGCTTACGACTGATGCCCGTCGTGATCTGTCCGCCTGGTTCGGGAATGCTCTCGGGTTTGTCAGGTGCTTCAACGACGCCTTCGGCTTCGGGTTCCTCGACAGATTCTTCAAACAATGTGACGACACTCAGTCCAGATTCTGCAACGGTAACGATTTCGGCCCCATCAAATGCTCAATGTGGAGCCACTTTGTCGGGCTCGGCGACTGCGATCGGAACTTCGATAGCTATCGCGAATGCGACCGCGACGTTGCTTGATTCATCGGGGACGCCAGTTCTTGACGGACAAGGAAACCAGATCACGACTTCAACAGCTGCAGATGGAACATACTCGTTTGGATATCTGTTCCCAGGTGGTTACAAAGTCCGCTTTAACGATGTCGGAGTGAAGACGATCTCCTCGACGACTGTTGCCTCTGGCGGTTCGGGGACAACGTCTGACAACACCGCCGCAACTTCTTTGGTATCGAACTTGTCGACTCTGGCAGTTGGGGTCAATGGCGTAGTGAATGCGACGTACTACACGCCGACAATTGCCGCGGTTGATACTTCAACGGGTGTGCAAGGTGCAGTGCAGACGATCAACGTCAAAGCCAATGACACTGCATCATCGGGGGCCAACATCACCTCGCCCACCATTAAGTTTTGCTCGGTTGATTCCCCGGCATCTGGTTGCACGCTCACAACTAAGACCGTGGCAGGTCAGGGTATCTATTCGTTGTCCGCTGGCAATGTTGTATTCACGCCGTGCTCGGCGTCGAATACTCCAGCTAATGCATCGTGTACTGGTGCGTTCATTGGCACCGCAACATCGGTGTCGTACCAGATCACCGATTCGTCAGGATCATCAGCAACTAGCACAATCACTCCTACTGTTGTACCGCCCCCTACTGCGACGGCCGACGAGCAGACTGGAGCGTGGGATACGAATCAGTCATATTCGCCGCATCAGAATGACACGGCGGGTGCCGGTACAACATTGGCAACCTCTCCGGCTGGAATCTGTTTGAATACAGTGACAGTTGCGTCGTCTTGCACGTCAACGACTTTGACGATTTCGAATCAAGGCACCTACACCCTTAACACCGCAACGGGAGTTGTCACTTTTGATCCGTTGCCGGCCTTTGCCGGAACTGCAACCAGAATCAAGTACGCGTCGACTGATGCTTTGAGTCAAAAAACGTTGTCAACGATTACTCCAACAGTTAAACCCCCTCCACCGCCCACGGCTAATGCCGATTCGACGATCGGTAAAGTAGGACAAGCCCAGACTGTCAACCCATTTGCCAACGACACCGTCGGTGCATCGGGCATTACCTTCACGGCAAGTTCTGTGAAACTGTGTTCGACGGGGCAGACATCGCCAAACTGCACTGCGACATCGCTCGCTAAGGCGGGTGAGGGTAACTACTCGGTCAACGCGGTCTCTGGTGTTGTCACCTTCACCCCATGTTCGGCATTGAATACGCCGGCCGGGGCATCGTGTACGGGGGAGTTCACCGGCTCTGCGACATCTGTGGCGTATCAAGTTGGGACGAGCTTTGGAGATGTTGCTTCATCCACCTACACGCCGAAAGTCGTGCCATTGCCGACCGCGACTCCTGAAGTTCAATCCGGTGCATGGAACACAAATCAGGTGTACATGCCAACGTCTAATGACACCGCTGGTTCAGGAGCGTCGCTCGTGGCGGTTCCATCAGGCATCTGCCTCAACACGGTGACTGTTGCGTCGTCGTGCACGTCATCGTCATTGACAATTGCAAATCAGGGCACGTACGTCCTCGACACCAATACGGGCTCGGTTACTTTCGACCCACTGCCATCGTTCACCGGCACGGCGACACCGATCAAATATGCCGTCGCTGACAGTCTCGGTCAGCAAAGCCTGTCCACCATCACACCGACTGTCAGCTTTCCGAACGCGCCGACTGCGACGCCCGAGTCCAAAACAGTGATTCCTGGGAGTTCGGTGTCGTTCACGACTCTGACTGGAGCGGGTGCTCTCGCTTCAACTGGCGGACCGTTGTTCAACACAGCAGCGACGTGTCTCGTTGACTCGTCGGTCACTCCGCATACTTGTGGCACAACGTTGAGTGTCGCTGGAGAGGGCACATGGTCTGTGAACACGGTGACCGGAAAAGTTACGTTCGTGGCAAGTCAGTCTGTGACGGCGGGAACCAAGACGCCAGTTACCTATCGGGTGACCGACGAGACCGGCCAAGTGGCCACCTCGACTCTCACACCGATCATCCCGCCACCCCCGTCTGTGAATCCAGATTCGTCCGTTGATGAGCAGTTGGAAACACAGGTTCTGTCGCCTTTGTCCAACGACTCTGTTGATTTGTCAACAACCATCGATGTTTCTTCGCTGAAGTTATGTCCATCAAATGCCACAAGTCCCTTTAATGGCACGAATTGCAATTTGTCATCATTATCAATTGATGATGTCGGCAAATACACCGTTAACGCCAGTGGAACAGTTTCGTTCGTGCCATGTACGGCAGTTGCTGGTGTGGCATGCGCAGGTAGTTATCTCGGTGGATCATCAATATTCACTGGCACATCAACGGTGCGCTACGTCGTTGCGGATCAGGTTGGTCAATATGGGTCATCCACTTTGGAAGTGGAAGTTTTGCCACCACCAGTCGTGAAACCGGTGAATGACAGTGGCACGAGTCCGTTTGACACACCCATCGTGTTCGAACCACTGTCTAATGACTCGGGTGGTACTACCTCTGGACTTTCTGGTTATACATCGACGGGTACCGCAACGTTGAATGAGTCCACATTGAAGCTGTGCGACGCAGGGCAACGGGCACCGTCATGCAGTGCCACCAGTATCACAACACCCGAGGGCGAGTACGTCCTTGATCCATTGACCAATCGCATCACCTTCACACCAGCCACGAACTTCGTGGGCACTCCAGTCGGTCCTCCGCAGTACATGGTGTGTAATCAAATTGGGGGATCATGGACTCCGGTCGCGCCGTCGACAACGTGTGCCGTTGCCAAGGTGACGCCGACCATTCAGCCACCTTTGTCGCCTGTCGCCGGTAACGACGCACCGATTGGTCCGTATAACACACCGATCGTCATTTCGGTGTTGGACAATGACTTCAAGGACGCCGCTCTCACCATCGCTCCCTCGTCGGTGAAACTATGCGTCCCCGGTAACGGTCAGGCACCACCCGCTTGCACCGGAACCACCGTTCAGGTTCCAGGCGAGGGCACCTACACTGTGAATCGAGTTAATGGTCAGGTGACATTCACGCCATTGCCCTCGTTCTCAGGCGTGGTCACGTACACCCCGGCGTATCAGTTCACCGACAGCTTCGGTTCTGTCGGGTCGGCGCTCATTACTCCTACTGTCCTGCCGCCACCCTCGCCGTACGCGTCTCCTCAGTCGAGGCCCGTCTTGCCGGGATCGAGTGTGCAGTTCTCGAATGTGGTGGGCGCGTCGATCATCACGAACGGCACTGGTCTCAAGACTGGCGCCGTCGGCGGACCGTGCCTCATCGATCCAACTGACAACACGTGCAAGTCCTCGTTCAACATCGCCGGAGAAGGTAGGTGGTCGATTGATCAGATGACGGGAGTGCCGACCTTTGTCGCCGATGTGACAGCGACGGATGGGAGCAAGACCCCAGTGGCCTACCAGGTGACCGACGTAGTAGGACAGACAGCGTCAGCGTTCCTCACGCCGGTGATTCCAGGGCTGTCGACTGTTGTTGCCGACTCTGGTTCTGCTGGTCTCGACACCAACCAGACGTTTGATGTTGTCGCTAACGACGTTTCTGGTTCACTTACCGTCCTCGTTCACAGCACCGTGCGTTTGTGTGCAACGGGTCAGTCAAGTCCGAACTGCACCGCTACGACGCTCAGTGTCTCTGGTGAAGGCACCTACTCAGTCGACTCGTCAGGCATCGTGACTTTCGATCCCGATCCGCTTTTCGTAGGGCAGGCGACTCCAATCTCTTATCAGGTGAATGATCTGATGGATCGTTCGTTCTCAACGACCATCACTCCGACTGTCACATCAGTTCCCCCGACAGCCACTCCGGACACGATTGTTATTGTCGCTGGAGGATCACGATCGTTTGATCCAATCTTTGGAGTAGGAGGTCTCGTCACGCTTAATTTAGGCGGAACAGCGCTTGACCCGACGACTATGTGCATCGTTGATCCGATCACGACAATATGTGGCGTATCTTCTGTCGTCATTGTAGGTGAAGGAACATACTCGCTTGAAATCAACACTGGCGTTGTTACCTTTATCGCCGATGCCGAGGTACTTCCGGGTCAACTAACTCCGGTTGTTTACAAGATGAGCGATTTATCTGGGCATGTTGTGGAGTCAACTTTGACGCCCACAATTCTCGGCCCTCTCGTACTTCATGCTGATGCTTCTGCAGATGTTCAGAGTGCAGTTCAGATTCTTCGTCCACTAGTTAATGATGACCCTGGCAGCATGAACTTTCCTTTGGTTCCGTCGACTTTGCGACTGTGTGCACCGACTGACACTCCTCCCGTTTGTACTCAAACAACGCTTCAAGTTGAAGGCGAAGGAACTTATGTTGTGAATACGGCAACAGGCGAAATCACATTCACGCCCCTAGAAAGTTTCATTGGGTCAGCAACACCGATTTCATATGTCGTTGAAGATTCCTATGGTCAACGGCAATCGAGTGAGATCGCAGTCGTCGTCAGCGCGTCGAGTTCGTCAGTTCCAGGGGGAAGCGCCTCGGGCTCTGGAAATAATCAATCAGGCAATAGTTCTCAACCGACTAATTCTGAAGGTGGAAAGATCCCGACTACTGGGCGAAACACCAGTGACCATGTGGGTCTTTTGTTGGTGGTCGTCGCGCTTGGAATCGTTTTTTCTCGAGCTGCTCGCCGTCGAAATTACAGTTGCTAATTTTTTGCGTTGTCTAGTTCAGCATTGGGTCGGCTGGGCAGTCGGCGAGCCAACTCACTTCACCTTTTTGCCGGCGCAAAACCGCTTGCCACAATTCTTCGGGCTGGTCGGTAAACACGTCCGTCACTAATGCGTTCAACACCAACCACGCGCCACCTTCAAGTTCAACGTCAAGTTGCTGAGGGCCCCAGCCGGCATATCCGTGAAAGATGCGCACCATAGTTGGGCGTGGGTCAATCGTTGTCGGATCACCATCAAGATCAACGGGCGAGACACAATCGATCGACACGAACGTTTGACCGTCCGGAGTTTTGCCTGGGACGACGCCGAGACCGATCAAAGCCTTGGGGTCAACGGGGCCGCCACAGAAGAGTTCATGTGGGGGAGTCACGAGCGAATCCCACAGGTCAAACTCGATATCAAGATCGTCACTTGGCCGATTCAGGACCAATCCGAGTGCTCCGCCCTCGCTGTGTTCCAGCATGTAAATCACGGTGCGGTCGAAATTGGGGTCGTTCAAGGGCGGAGCTGCCACCAAGATGCGACCCTTGGTCGAGGGGAGTGCGAACCCACGAGACTTTGCCATCACACCCATGTTCTCACGCCAGCTTCGAGGGCGGGTATCCCCGGGGTGCCAAATTATCGTTGTATTTTCATGCAGAAGTCCGTATGATCTTGCGCTGTGACTCAGAGCCAAGTAACCACGCGCAAGAAAGCCGCCATTATTGGGGCCTCGGGCTATACCGGGGTTGAATTGATGCGTCTGATCGCCGGCCATCCAGGCCTCGATCTAGTGGCGGCGACCGGCGACAGCCAAGCTGGCACAGCGGTTGCCTCGCTGTATCCCAACCTGGCGGCCCATTACCCAGACCTGGTTTTTGGCGATTCGAACCCTGACACTTTGGCTCAACAGATCGATGGCGTTGATGTCGCGTTTCTAGGTTTACCTCACGAAGCGAGTTTGGCTTTGGCTCCATCACTCGTGGGGAAAGTTGGATGTGTTGTCGACCTCTCAGCCGCCTACCGGTTGAAAGATGCCTCGGCGTATCCACAGTGGTACGGCTTTACTCACGATCAACCCGAGTTATTGAAGCAAGCCGTTTATGGTTTGCCCGAATTGCATCGTGACGCTTTGGTCGGCGCGAAACTTGTCGCGACACCAGGTTGCTATGTCACCGCCGCAACGATGGCACTTGCGCCACTCGTTCGGTTAGGTCTCATTCAGAATTCTGGAATCATTGTTGATGCTGCGAGTGGAGTGTCTGGTGCTGGTCGGGTGCCTAAGCAAAACAACAATTTCACCACGGTGAATGAAGACATGAATGCCTATGGACTTCTTGATCATCGGCACACACCCGAAATGCAAGAGCAAATCGGCGCTGAACTGTTGTTCACGCCGCATTTGGTTCCGATGAACAGAGGAATTTTGGCGACGTGCTACGCGCGGACAGCAGATGGAACGTCGGTCAGCACACAGTCGTTGCTTGATGCGTTGAAGGGTTTTTACGCTAACGAGCCTTTCGTGGTAGTTCGTTCAGAATCACCGTCAACAAAAGCAACGCTCGGTTCGAATGCGGTACACATGACGGCTCGCTACGACGAACGTACCGGCTTTGTCATGGTGATCAGTGCATTGGACAACTTATGTAAGGGCGCATCAGGCGGCGCATTGCAAGCTGCCAACGTTGCGCTTGGACTTCCAGAAACTTCTGGACTGACTTCGATTGGGGTTTACCCGTGAGTACACAAAATTCTTCAAGCGCATTGGCTCCCGAGTCGCGGGCGGCTGTACTTATTGAGGCTTTGCCGTATATTCGCAAATTTGCCAACAAGGTCGTGGTGGTCAAATACGGCGGTAATGCGTTGGCCGGAGCAACCGAATCTGACGCACTCGCCCTTTTCGCTGAAGACATTGTGTTGATGCGACTCGTCGGGTTAAAGCCCGTCGTTGTTCATGGCGGCGGACCGCAAATCAGTGACCTCATGACTCGCCTCGGTAAGACCACTGAATTTAGAAATGGATTGCGGGTCACCGATGCCGAGACAGTCGATATTGCGCGAATGGTGTTGAGCGGACAAGTGAATCCACAAATCGTTGCCGCCATTAACGTGCATGGCCGTTTTGCCGTCGGTGTGAGTGGCGAAGATGCGACTCTGATTACTGCAACCCCTAAAGATCCCGAACTCGGATTTGTTGGCGACGTCGAGAAGATCAACCCAGCAATTCTGCAACGACTCCTTGACGATGAGTTCGTGCCGGTGATTGCGACTATTGGCGTTGATGCAAGTGGTCAGGCGTACAACATCAATGCCGACACCGTTGCTGGAGCAATCGCCGAGGCTCTCGGAGCCGAAAAGCTCGTGTACCTCACCGATATCGAAGGTTTGCGGAAAGATGTCAGCGATCCGAGCAGTTTGATTCGTCAAACGACTCCCGATGAACTTGATGCATTGATGGCTGACGGAACCATTGCAGGTGGAATGATTCCGAAAGTTGAAAGTTGTGTTCATGCTGTACGTAATGGCGTCAAGCGGTCGCACATTTTGGATGGGCGAATTCCGCACGTTTTATTACTTGAACTTTTCACTGATTCCGGAATCGGAACGATGGTTGAAAGTTCATTTCGAAAGGCTGGTCAAGAATCATGAGTGGACATACATTTTCAACGACACCTAATCAATACTGCCCATTTATGCCGGTATTCGGCGCACCGGCAGTGATGTTTGAAAAGGGTCTCGGTACCGAACTTTGGGATAGTAACGGTAAGCGTTACCTCGATTTCTTGTCTGGCATCGCAGTGGTTTCACTCGGTCACAGCAACCCAGTGGTCGCCGATGCGATCTCGCAACAGCTCTCAACTCTGTTGCATGTCAGCAATTTCTTTGCGAATCCGGTGGCAACACAAGCCGCAATTGCAATTAACGAATTGATGTTTGAAGCATCAGGTGCTGAGGGTCAAGTTTTCCTGTGCAACAGCGGCGCTGAAGCAAATGAAGCTGCTCTCAAATTGGCGCGTCGTTTCGGCGGGCGAGGTCGGCATGTTGTTGTATCGGCATTTGGAAGTTTTCACGGCCGAACCTTGGCTGCGCTCGCCGCGACCGGTCAGCCAGCTAAGCAAGAACCTTTTCATCCGATGCCCGATGGCTTTCGTCACGTCGCATTTGGTGACCTGCAGGCTTTGGTTGATGCAATTGATCCGACAGTTTCGGCAATTCTCATCGAAACAGTTCAAGGCGAAGGGGGAGTTATCCCTGCATCGCGCGAGTATTTGCAAGGTATTCGTCAGTTGTGCGATGAGCGTGGCATGTTGATGATGGTTGACGAGGTACAAACCGGTTTCGCGCGTACCGGCAAATGGTTCGGATTTCAGCATGCCGACATCGTTCCTGATGTCGTAACAATGGCGAAAGCACTCGGTAACGGTTTCCCAGTTGGTGCCTGTTGGGCTAAGCGTGAAGTTGCTGCAGTCTTTCAACCAGGTGATCATGGATCAACCTATAGCGGTACAGCAATTGCTGGTGCTGCCATTACTGCAGTCATCGGAGAGATGCGCCGAATCAACGCGCCGGTGCTTTCGCACGACAAGGGACAGTATTTGGCTGAGCAACTTGAAAAGGTTGCGGGCGTCGTTGAAGTTCGCGGCCAAGGACTACTGCGCGCCGTCGAACTTGGGTCAAAGCGTGACGCCAAGGCTGTTTATCTTGAATTGCTCAATCGTGGTGTCGTGACGAATGCGGTGAACGCAACGTCGTTGCGACTCGCGCCTCCCATCACAGTTTCGATCGCCGAAATGGATGAAGTCGTATCAAAGATCGCCGAAGTTTTATCAGAGGGAGTTGGCGTCATCGCCTGAGAATCATGCGGCATTTACTGAATATCACCGACCTCACTGTTGACGAGATCAAGCTTGTTCTTGAACTTTCACAACGTGATCCAGCCAGTCTTGGTCGACCCCTCGCGCAATCTGACGGAACGCCCAAGGGTGCTGCACTGATCTTTGAAAAGCCATCGAATCGAACGCGCCACAGTATGGAAATTGCTGTGGTGCAATTAGGTGGACATCCTGTTTATACGCGTGGTGAAGAAGTTGGCTTTGACACTCGCGAACCAGTCGAAGATATTGCGCGCATCATGTCTGGCTATCACGGTCTCATAGCGGCCCGTGTTTTTAAACACGATGTTGTAGCGCGTTTGGCCGCGACAAGTTCGGTGCCGGTTGTCAACATGTTGAGCGACGAATCACATCCTCTTCAGGGTCTGGCCGACGCTCTCACAATGGTTCAAGAATTCGGCTCGTTAGATGGCAAGACAGTTGCCTACGTGGGCGATTACAACAACGTGGCGCGTTCACTTGGTGAAGTGTGCGTGATGCTTGGTGCTCACTATCGCCTTGCGTGTCCTTCTGGGTATGAAGCATCAGATGCCGAACTGAGTCGTATTGCGGCATTGGGCAATGGCTCAATTGATCAATCAAGTGACCCACAACTTGCTGTTGTTGGCGCTCATGCTGTGCACACCGACACGTGGGTTTCTATGGGTCAAGAAGCAGAAAAAGTCGAACGCCTGCAGATCTTTGGCTCGTACGCGGTCACCACAGATTTGATGTCAAAAGCCAATTCGCAGGGCATCTTCATGCACTGCCTTCCGGCCTATCGGGGTTACGAAGTCGCTGCCGAAGTAATCGATGGTTCCGCTAGTCGGGTTATCCAGCAAGGTCACAACCGTTTGCACGCTTCACGGGGCGTGCTCGCATTCATGTTGGGAGTTTCGCAATGAGCACAAAGGCGCAACGTCAGCAATTAATCGCCACGTTGATCTCACAGCAGGCAGTCACTAATCAACCACAACTCGTCGAACTTTTGTTGGGTAGTGGCATTAGTGCAACGCAGGCAACAGTTTCGCGTGATCTTGAAGATCTTGGTGCAGTGAAAGTGCGTGTACCTGGCGGTGACACCGTGTATGCAATTCCAGAGTTTGCTCCGGCGCGACTTGCTCCCGAAGATCAGTTGCGGCGCGTGATGGGCGAGTGGGTTGCCGATGTGCAACACAGTGGACCGATGGTTGTTGTTCGCACACCTCCTGGTTGCGCCCATGTTGTCGCGTCAGCGCTTGACCGCAGCGGTATGCATGGACTCATTGGCACGGTTGCCGGTGACGACACTATTTTTTGTATTGCATCCGAAGACATTGGTGGCGCTGGCATGGCCGACAAACTTCGTGAACTTGCGGGCATCGCAACAAACTCCAAGGTGAGGAAAGTTTCATGACCGAGCAACACGATTCGAAAACATTGTGGCATGGGCGATTCGCTGGTGGACCAGCTGATGAGTTGATGGCTTACACGGCAAGCCTGCCCTTTGATCAACGTTTGTGGCTTGATGACATCAATTGTTCGCGAGCCCACGTGAAGGGCCTTGCACACGTTCACATTTTGACCAATGAAGAACGAGATGCGGTACTTGCTGCTTTGCAGACCGTTGAAAACGAAATGTCATCTGGTGCATTTGTGTATGCACCTAGCGATGAAGATATTCATACTGCTGTCGAACGACGCGTCACTGAAATTTGTGGAGCGCCCGGCGCAAAGTTGCATACGGGTCGGAGTCGCAATGACCAATCAGTGACTGGTTTGCGGCTCTGGTGTCAGCGCGAGGTTCCGGAAGTTATTGATCGGATCATCACGATGCAGGAAACACTTCTGGCTCGGGCAACTGAAGCCGGAGTGGGTGACGACGCGGTGTATCTACCTGGCTACACGCACGTACAGCGGGCACAGCCAGTCTTGTTGGCACATCATCTTTTGGCTCACGGTTGGGCGTTCGGTCGAGACATCGAGCGGTTGCAAGATGCACTCAGGCGTGCTGACGTTTCGCCACTCGGAGCAGGTGCCCTTGCAGGTTCGTCGTTACCTCTTGATCCTTCGTTTACGGCACGCGAACTTGGTTTTGCTCGGCCCTTCGACAACTCGTTAGATGCAGTCAGTGATCGTGACTTTGTCGCCGAAATTTTGTTTGGCCTATCGATGATCGCCATTCATCTGTCTCGAATTGGTGAAGAGTGGGTGCTGTGGACCAGTGATGAATTCGGTTTTGCTGTTCTTGACGATGCCTACGCAACTGGCTCGTCAATGTTGCCGCAAAAGAAGAATGCTGATATCGCCGAACTTGCTCGTGGTAAGGCCGGTCGTGTCATTGGTGATCTCGTCGGACTCTTGACAACACTTAAAGGATTGCCGCTCGCATATAACCGCGATCTGCAGGAAGATAAAGAGCCTCTCTTTGATGCGATGGACCAAGTGTCGCTGGCATTGGCTGCATTGAATGGCATGATCGCAACGGCACGATTCGTTCCCGAACGAATGAAGTCAGCCGCTGATGCTCCCACCATGGCTGCAACCGATCTTGCTGAATTCTTGGTACGAGCCGGAACTCCTTTCCGTGACGCTCACGCGATCGTCGGTGCGTTAGTGCGTCGCACATTGGCTGGTGAAGGTTCGTTAGTAGACCTTGTGACTGCCGAACCAAAACTCGGAGCAGAAGCAGCGGCCCTCATCGCTCCAGGCGTTGGTGTCACCATGCGCACGACTCCAGGTGGTGCTGGTCCAAAGCCAGTCGCTGAGCAGATCCAGAAGTTTGCAACAGCAGTTGCAAACTGGAAGAAGTAATGACACTTCGACTTTTTGGCGAAGTGCTCGTCACGATGTTGGTCATTCTTGACCCGCCCGGAAACGTGCCGATCTTCCTGGCTGTTACTCGTCAATTGAAAGAAAAAGAGCGTCACCGTGCGGCATATCTCGCCATCGGCACCGCTTTCTTGGTGATTGTGTTGTTCGCATTCGGTGGACAAACCATCCTTGACTATTTACATGTCTCGGTTCCGGCATTACAAGGAGCGGGCGGACTGCTTTTGTTGCTCGTTGCTTTGCAATTGTTGTACGGCAAAGGTGGCGACGATGGGTATATCGAAGCAACTCCCGAACAGCGCACGTCGATTGCCATGGTGCCACTTGGAACACCGTTGTTGGCCGGACCAGGAGCCATCGTGGCGACCATTGTGTTCTTTGGCAAAGCCGATGGATTTGCCGAATCAGCAACGGTTCTATTGGCAATCGCAGTCGCGCTTTTTATCTCAATGATTGCGTTGCGCTTTAGTGGACTCGTACAAAAGATTGTGCGCCCAACAGGTGTGTTACTGCTTGCTCGAGTTGCGGGCATGATTCTTGCCGCAGTCGCCGTTCAAATGATTGCCGATTCGGTGACCGAGTTCGTTCGAGTTGGCTCGCAAGGGATGTAACTCAATGCCGTATATCCATACACTCCGAGTTCGTTATGGCGAATGCGATATGCAACGCGTCGTATTCAACGCCAACTATTTCGTGTATTGCGATGATGCAGTTGATACGTGGACACGATTCGCATTGGCTGTTGAGCTGAAGAACGCTGGTACATCAACCGATCTTCATGCAGTCGGATTTGATTTCATGCTCAAGACCACGCAGCTCACATGGCATGCACCAGTTAAGTTTGGCGACACCCTCGATATGTATTGCGAAGTCTCGCGATGGGGCAACAGCAGTTTCGATGTTGCGATCAACGGACAAGTCGGTGGTGACTCACGATTTGATGCAGTGATTACGTATGTCAGTGTCGATCCGAAGTCGCAACGGCCAGCGCCGATTCCAGCGTTCGTGAAAGAAGCGCTCAGTAAATAAGTAGAGGGCAAATAACTATTCGCCCCAATGAATCCAGTATCCGTGGGGATGGCTCGCTGCTAATCGTTGACTAGTGCGGTGACCTTTTCTCCAACTCACAAGCGAGAGCACTGTGATGAATTCGTCGTTTTTTGCGTTGACTGGCAAGCCTGCGGTTTCCTTCGGGCTCTCGGCAATAATCCACGACAAATCAATGTCACGAGCGATCTCGTCGAGTTCATGTACAAACGCTATGCGAGCATCGTGAGTCAAGTAATTCATCACCCAACTCGTCGTCAATGTGGGATGTCCGAATTCAGATGCCTGTATCACCAATTTTCTGATTGAGTTAACTGCATCACCTGTGACGATACGAAGCTCTGCTGATTGGGCGATTTTGATTGCGTTTACTAATCGTTCAAACCGATCGTGTTGATCTGGCCAAACACATGCTTCAAGCCAACGCACCTCTTGTTGATCATGTACGTCGATGGGCGAAGCATCTAAACCGATTGACCAAGAGATATCGGGCAGTTGATTGATCTGTGGAAATGCTCCGCGAGTCGCGCATTGAATGGTGACAGCGCTCGGACCGCCAACTCGTCCGCCCGTTGCATAGTCGTATGAATATTCGTATGCATATTCGTTGATTAACAAATTCAAACCGGCACTCGTACCGACGTCAATGTGGGCGAGTGCCCCAACTTCGTGATTCAACAAAGTCATCGGCGCTACGAATTGAGCACAACGTCCGACCTCATTGGTTTGGGTTGAACGCGTCGCCATCACTGCACGCATCTCTGCAGCGTGGTCAAGGACAAAATTCCGAAAAGCGGTACGTGGTGAGTCGATCAGAATTTCTGTCGACAAATTGGGGTAGTAGCTGGCGAGTTGAGCATCTGGTTCGGCGAGCAGCAGGAAGTGCGTTGTGGCCATAAACAAAACCGGAATGCGTTGCGTTTCGGGTACATCATCCATGAGCGCCAACAACTTGGGTTCGTCAGCAATGAAGTTGGCGAGATTGGCGTACAGAGGTGCCCGAGGAAGGCAGGTCATCGCGAACTCACGGAATGATTCGGCGAGGTCTGGCACAACGTCACGGTAATAGATCAACAACTTGGTGTCCGAAACTGAGAGAATAAGCAGGTATGTCTCTTTCAATGACCGGTGAACAACTTCTCAGTGACCTCGACGCCCGAGGCCTGATCCACGACTCGACCGATCGGGCTGCCCTCATTGAGCGCTTGAACCAGGGACCCATCGGTGTGTACGTGGGTTTTGACCCCACTGCTGACTCATTGCATGCGGGCAACCTTCTTGGCCAAGTCATGTTGCGCCGTTTTCAATTGGCTGGCCATCGTCCAGTCGTGCTCGCTGGTGGAGCGACCGGAATGGTTGGCGACCCTGGTGGACGTAGCGAAGAGCGCAATCTTCTCGATCGTGAAACGCTCAATCACAACGTTGCATGTGTGAAGAAGCAACTTGAAAAGATTCTTGATTTTGATGGACCTGTTGCAGCGCGCATGGTTGACAATGCAACGTGGACCGAACCTATGGGAACACTCGAGTTCTTGCGCGATGTCGGCAAACACTTCACGGTGAATCAAATGGTTGCTAAAGAATCTGTGCGGGCGCGCATGGAAAGCGAAAACGGAATTTCATTTACTGAATTCAGTTACATGCTCCTACAAGCCAATGATTTCAGGCATTTATGCGAGTTTGAAAATGTGGAAATGCAAATGGGTGGATCCGATCAGTGGGGAAATATCACTGCGGGTACCGATCTCATTCGTCGTCGACTCACTAAATCTGGGTACGGGCTCACATGGCCTTTGCTCACGCGTAGTGATGGACAAAAGATGGGCAAGTCAGTGCACGGTGCATTGTGGCTTGATCCTGAAAAGACAAGTCCGTATGAATTCCGTCAGTATTGGGTGCAGTTACCTGATGACGATGTTGAACGATTTTTGTTACAACTCACGTTGCGTCGCGTCGACGACATCGCGTTGTTAATGGCCGAACATCGGGTGGCCCCCGAGAAGCGTTTGGCTCAACGCGCGCTGGCAACAGATGTGACAACGCTGGTTCATGGTGCGGCCGCCGAACAAGCCGCCGCCGAAGCTGCCCAGGTTTTGTTCGGGGGAGACCCAACGACTGCCTCGGCCGAAGCACTCGCCGTTGTGGCCCGTGAGGTTCCATCGTCAGAAGTGACCCGTGAGCAACTTGGCGACCACATTGCGGTCCTCGTTCAATCTGGGCTGGCGGCCTCAAACGGTGAAGCTCGCCGTACATTGACGCAAAAAGGATTTAAAGCGAACGGCCAAACGCTCGAAGAAACAAAGTCCCTGCTAGAGGTGGATTTATTGCATGGTCGCTATATCCTCCTGCGTAAAGGAAAGACGAATTTCCATCTTTTGACGGTCACGAACTAATTAGTTCGCACACACCGAAAATAATTCGGAAATAAATCTGACATGCAGGTTGGATGCATCATTTTGGTGCGCTAGATTTGCAACTCGCCCCTGAAAGCCGTTCACGGCCGATGGGGCATGGCACCAACATGCTGGTTCAGGGCTTGCCCGGCCCAGTGTGCGTGCCCCTGAGCTAAGGCTCCTTGAAAACGGAAGAGAAGACTGAACGCACAGTGCGGGCAGACATTCGAGAGGGCTTAGCTTGCTATGTCCCGACGGAGAGTCTGTCTGTCAATTCAAAAACGGTTGAACTTCGGTTTAACCAAAAAAATAATTAATGGGTCAAGCTTCGGCTTGACTCGCCAGATCGCAGTACACAAACGCTCGGGTATTCCCCTGGGTAGTACTGCGCTCTTGTCGAACGCACTGATGATGACTCAATCGAGCAATCGAACGAATAGTTATCAGTTAGTTCTTGACGGAGAGTTTGATCCTGGCTCAGGACGAACGCTGGCGGCGTGCTTAACACATGCAAGTCGAACGAGGTCCACTGAGTAGCAATACAAGGGAAGACCTAGTGGCGAACGGGTGAGTATCACGTGAGAAACCAACCCCGGTCTCTGGGATAACAGTTGGAAACGACTGCTAATACTGGATGTCGTCGTACCCTCGCATGGGGGGATGACGAAAGGGTTACCGGATCGGGACGGTCTCGCGGCCTATCAGCTTGTTGGGGAGGTAACGGCTCACCAAGGCTTCGACGGGTAGCTGGTCTGAGAGGATGATCAGCCACACTGGGACTGAGACACGGCCCAGACTCCTACGGGAGGCAGCAGTGGGGAATCTTGCGCAATGGGCGAAAGCCTGACGCAGCAACGCCG
>Ga0114977_10000794_pt1 | contig 20901 bp, 14 predicted proteins | sample S_130805_MF_Meta_FD_87026 | JGI IMG/M metagenome (GOLD analysis project Ga0114977, IMG submission 87026) | Freshwater microbial communities from Lake Simoncouche, Canada to study carbon cycling - S_130805_MF_MetaG | ecosystem: Environmental > Aquatic > Freshwater > Lake | place: Lake...
TCAACTGTGTCATCACCTGCGCCACCCATAATCGAGTTGCCACTTGTATCTCCGGTTAAACTGCTGCCAGCACTGCTGCCTATAATATTTGTAAAGCCAACGAAGCTGTCGTTACCTGCAGCTCCAGTCGAGGTATTAGCATTCAAGTTAACCGTCACCGCTCCTGTCGCAGAGCCATAACTTAAGGTGTCAGTTCCACCATTGCCGGTTATCAAATTATCACCCGAATCTCCTTCCAGAACATCTCCATAAGAACTACCCACCAAATTATTGAAATTGGTTAAAGCATCTATTCCTCCGCCATATGTGTTCTGCGGTGCGGTAATTGCAAGGCTAACCACGACCCCTTCTGTAGCTTTTGCGTATGTAATAGTATTAGTTCCATTGCCTCCATCCAAAGTTTCATTGCCATAATTGCTGAAGATAAGATCGTTGCCTCCATAGCCAAAAATAGCATTTAAACCTACTCCCCCATCTAAAGTGTTATTGTTATTGTCCCCTATTATGATATCATTATCATCCACCCCAGAAACTATGATGTTGAATTCAGCCGTAGTACCACTACCCACGCTATTCTCAACCGTATACATCCCCGTTATGGTTATATCCGTATTAATAGATGGCGAAAAAGCCCCACTAGCCGGTAAAAACTCCATGCCATTGTTAGCCGTTAATAAAACACGCCCATCTTGTTGGAAGATCAATATCCCATCTATATCCTCTAACCCCACACTTGACTGGGAAAATATCCCCTGTGGCACAAGATTATATCTAGCTATTTCACCATTCTGCACCGCTACCGGCACCGCGGTTAAAGAAGCATCCCCCCCTAATGATCCAAAACCATATCCACTTATTTGCAAATTCTGTATTCTAGTTATGGGAGAGGAATCATTATTATCTAGATTCAACACTCCTAACAACAAGCTGTCGTTCAGATCATTATCTTCATTCACATTAAAGGTCGCACTGGATGCCTGAGGAGTGGCTATATGGGGCACGGATTGAGATGCAGATCCAGATGAAGCCTTGTTACCAGGATTAGTTGATGCACCATCCGTCGAACTCGAAGAATTATTTGAACTTGTCGCACCATGAGAAGAAACAGATCCACCACCCGCGCTCGCTTCATCTTTTGCAACACCTGAAGAACTGCCTTTGCTAGAATTACCACCGGATCCCTCAGAAGATTTCGAAGAACCAGCCCCAGCAGGCGCACCGGCAGCATTAATTACAGCAGCAGAATCGCGCTTTGGCCGAGAAGTTAGGTTATCCACCACTCCTCCTTGCCCAACAACGAGAGGATTAGCCACACCTAAGCCCCCAATCTCTACTCCTTCTAGCGCATCATTAGAGCCCCGGTAACCATATATCGGAGACTCTCGCAACCCTTTATTAACATATGAATACTCATCTTTATCACCTTCATCACCTGTCTCATCAACCGTATCATACAACCCATATTTTACAGTTCTCACCATAGAAAGAATAGTTGCCGTCTTCGCGGCATTTCTTACATTACGACTCGCCTTATCAACCTTTTCATCCTTATTCAATACAGCTACATCTGAGCGAGCAGCAGAAAGACTGGCAACCGTCTGATCACTTACCACAGCTGAATTGCTTGCCCCAGGGGAATGGGTTACAACCCCCTGAACAGGATTAGGATTGCCAGAGCTCCTATCAGAGACTGGCTTCCCCTTCACTTGCCGTTCCTGGGCCGCAGGCTTTAATGGCTTTTCTTCACCCATTTAGCCTCCAATCCTTACACCTAACGATTTTAATTAGCGCCCACATACTCTGCTAGCATCTCACGGGATATAATTACACTCACGATAATATCATCCACTTAATAGGTTACTTATTTATTAACAAAACCGAGAAATTCGCTATTTTTATCACTTATCTCGTTATTTTGGGCATTAATCTTTTAATTTTTCTAAATTAGGAAGGCAAATTCCCCTTGCACCTTTTAAAAAAGTACGTACCGTTAGAAAAATAGAAGAATTTAATCCATGTGAATGAGAAAATAATACTACCCCATTCGGCAACCTCTTAAATGAATCATGGATTTATACAGAAAGATCTCATCGAGCAATTTAAGAAACATTGGCCAAAGTAAAAACAACCAATTAAAGCAGTATTAATCATGCAAAATTCAAATACAAAAAAAAGCCCCAACCTTTCACATAAATTTCAATCCACAGCGTCCCAAGAACTGTATCTAGCGTTATTAGACAACACATCTTTAGATGATCTATCGAGCGACTCCTTACTCTCTATAGAAACCGACATTCCATTAATAATCTCATCCTTAAATTCTCACTCGGAATCAGAATTTAAAGTGCAAATGCACAAGAGCAACAACAACGAAGAGGAGCTGTCTCTAGTAATAATAGGGCCGGATTTGCCATTTTTAGTCGAGTCGATGCTGAACTATTTAAAAGCAAATAATTTCTCCATTAATTTAATAACTCACAGAGTCATCTCCCCTGTTAAAAACGCTTCAGGAGAAACAATCTCCATAAGCACTTCGCAAGCAAGCGGTGCTGTAGCAATAATGTATTTGCATCTAGAAAAATACATAGACAAAGAGTCATTAGCACAAGCAGCCAAAGAAATATCACATATAATTCAATGCCTAACCCTTTCCTTTAACGACTGGAAAAAAATGACAGCAGCAATAGAGGCCATAGCAGAAGATGCAAAGTCATTAGCGAATATAACAAACTCAAACGCACGATCGGAGACACCCCTTTTCTTAAAATGGCTAACTGAGGATAACTTCATCTTCCTTGGCTCATTTGAAACCAACGTAAATGGTGAAGTCCTAGAGCCACAAGCAAAGTCTCATATGGGCATATGCGCCAGCCCTCTTTACCCTGTAAAAAACACACCTATAGATAACAATCCCGATAACGACAAATTCCTTTTCATACGGAAATGGAGCACCCCTTCCGTCATACATCGCGCAGCACATATGGACTGGTTAATCATAAAACGCTTCGACCTTAATGACAATTATGTTGGCACAACGAACTTCCTTGGGTTTTTCACATCATCCGTATACTATCAAAGCACCCGCTCAATCCCCTTAATCCGAAGCAAAGTTAATAACGTATTGGCCCGATATAAACACCCCGAACACAGCTATAACCACAAAGAAATGGTTGCCGCCATAGAAGGTTTTTCTCGCGGAGAATTGCTACAGATCACAGAAGATGAATTATACGCAACAGCAACCAGCATGGTATCGCTAATATTAACTCCACGGGTAAAATTATTTATCCGCCCTGAATTATCTAAAGAATTCATAAGCTGCACAACATTCATCCCTCAAAACAGATTTAGCAGCTCGGTGCATCATTCAATCGAAGAAATGCTATGCAAAACATTCCAAGCTACAATCTCGAAACAACACACCTTGATAAATGAAGCCTCACTAGTCCGCATTCAAATCACTTTAAAAATTCAACCTGGCATCACCCCCACATATGATATTGAACACATAGAGAAAGAAATAAACACCTTAACAACCCCGTGGAGCGACGATTTATTTAACAATTTGTGCAAGCGATATGACAGAGTAGAGGCCAGAGAACTCTCAAATAAATTCGAAAAAGCATTCGACATAAAATACACTTCAACCTTCTTCGCTAAACAAGCAGTACATGACATCAAATTCATCGAAGAGGCAACATCTTCGAACAAGGTCAAATTCTGTGGCTATATAAGCCCTCACAGCGGAGAAACCAGCACCCTTCAATTAAAAATCTATTCTCCGAAACAAGAACTGCCTCTATCAGCCACATTACCAAAACTTGAAAACCTAGGGCTGTATGCCCACGACATGGTTGCATATGAGGTGAACACCAAAAAAGATAATGCGTCCACCCCTGTATTTATATATCATTTCCATTTAAAACCCTCGTTGCCCATCTCTGATTTCACACCCGACACCATCGTCAATTTGGTAACCGCTTTGGAAATGGTGTGGGATAATATAATCGACAGTGATCGCTTTAATAATTTAATCTTGAACTCTCATTTGAACTGGCGTCAGGCTTTAATATTTAGAAGCTATAACAGCTATCTAAAACAAATCAATTTTCCATTGACTGCAGCTTATATACTTAACACCCAACTAAACTATGCAGCATTAACATCTCTATTATCCCAGTTATTTGAATTAAAATTCAATCCCAATGCCTCACAAGATGAAGGAAAAATAACGGCATTGCAAAAACTGATAGAAGAAAATCTGCAGAAAGTCGACAGCAGCTCTGAAGAGAAAGTCATGTCAACCCTTTACACTTTGATTAAAGCCACCAAACGCACAAACTTCTATCAAACAGATGCCTCAGGCAACCATAAGGATTATCTATCATTCAAAATAGCTTCTAATGAAGTTGCTGATATACCTCTACCAAAACCCTATGCGGAAATATTTGTTTACTCCATAAGATTCAGAGGGATTCACTTGCGTGGCGGGAAAGTTGCTCGCGGAGGCATTCGATGGTCTGACAGAAGCGAGGACATGCGCACTGAGATCCTAGGTTTAATGAAAGCACAAATGACTAAGAATTCAGTAATTGTGCCCGTTGGGTCTAAAGGCGGATTTGTGCTGAAAAATGTCACCATGGAAAATGGACGAGATGCCTTCCTAAAAGAAGGAATAGAATGTTATAGACTGTTCCTATCTGGTTTATTAGATATAACGGATAATATAATAGATGGAAAAGTGGTTGCACCAAATATGGTGGTGCGTCATGATGCAGATGACCCTTATCTGGTTGTGGCGGCGGATAAAGGCACAGCAACCTTCTCTGACGAAGCAAATGCCATATCTAAAAAATACAACTTCTGGCTAGGAGACGCCTTTGCATCGGGGGGCTCCGCAGGATATGATCATAAAAAACTAGGAATCACCGCTCGTGGCGCCTGGATTTCTGTGGAGAATCATTTCTCTGATATAGGAATTGATATCACAAAAACAGAATTCACCGTCGCGGGCATTGGTGATATGTCTGGCGATGTGTTTGGTAACGGCATGCTTCTTTCTAACAAAGCTAAATTACTCGCAGCCTTCAACCATCAACACATATTCCTAGACCCAACTCCAAATCCACAAACCAGCTTAACAGAGAGAAAGCGATTGTTTGAATTGCCACGCTCTCAATGGAGTGACTACAACCCTGCACTAATTTCCGCCGGCGGTGGAATCTTTAATCGTAGCGCTAAGCATATTGACTTAACACCCGAGGTGCAAAAAGCACTTGCCATAGATCTACCCTCTTTAACTCCTGACGAACTTATATCAGAAATACTTAAAGCCCCCGTTGATCTTCTATGGAACGGCGGCATAGGAACTTATGTCAAGGCTGAGAGTGAAACTCATGAAATGGCGGGGGACAAAGCCAACGACTCTCTGCGCATTAATGGCTCAGAACTACGTTGCAAAATAGTGGGCGAAGGTGGAAATCTTGGCATGACCCAACTTGGCAGAATAGAATACGCTCACAATGGTGGAAAACTTAATACTGATTTCATCGATAATTCAGCAGGAGTCGACTGCTCAGACCATGAAGTGAATATCAAAATTACGTTAAACAATTTAGTAAAATCAAGCAAGATGTCTTTGGAAGAACGAAACAATCTTTTAGAAAGCATGTCTCAAGAAGTGTCGGGTTTAGTTTTGCAAGACAACGACCAACAAGTTCTACTTCTTTCCCTAGAAGAGCAGCTAGGCAACGTACGATTCCAAGAACACGTCTGGCTGATTAAGCATCTATCTGATAGCGGCCTTCTTAACTGCAAAATAGAATTTCTACCCACTGCAGAAGCGGCCTCTATAATGCTGGCTAACAACAAAAGTCTAACCCGCCCAGAGATTGCCATCCTTATTGCTTATGCAAAAAACTCGATGTTCTACATCCTGTCGGAAATAGATTTCTTGCAGGAAACTCTCAGGGTGTATGCCCACACACACCCAGATGAGAACTTACCATTAACAGGCTTCATCTCATCACTTCTAGATTACTTCCCCTCACAAATGCGGGATAATATGGGGCAAGAATTAATCCAGCACAAACTATGCAATGAAATAATAGCAACAAAGATCGCCAACTCTTTCATCAACATGCTTGGATGCACTTTATTCCATCAACTTAAGACCAGCGGTGAATCACCTCTTAGAATAATCCAATCCTTCTTTATCGTAAAAAATATATTTAACATAGAAGAGTTATGGCGAACCATTAAGCAATCTGACACGGCCAATAAGCTAGCCCTGCTATTAGAGATACAAGTGATTGCAGCAACGAGTATTGAATGGATCCTGCACCATCACGATGTGCTAAGTGACATAGATGCTATAACAAACCATTATAAACCTAATATCCCTAGCATCCTAGAGCATCTGCTGGATAAACCAAGCGCAATCGATCCGGTTGAAACGCAATTATATATCGCAAGGAACAGTCGCAAGATATTGAACATTATCAACATCACTCAAAAATGCACTCAACCATTGCATACGATAATAGATTCACATCATGCCATCGATAACAGAATGTGTTTTGAGTGGATGAAGCAAAAAACAGCTGATCACACCAATTGTGGATATGTCGATAAAATGGCTCTCAAAAATCTTTCTAATGAATTAGAAAAAATCCATATCCAACTCACTCTACAACATCTTAACACCTATAGTAAAAAAGAGTCAGCAGAGTGCGTTGTGCCTAATCTGGAAGGCTTAGCTCAATATTACACCTTCATAAATGAGCTTAAGTCTTATAGCGGAAACAGCTGGGCTGCGATGCTGGTCGTGGCCCTTAATTATGCCAAGAATTTCTTGAAAGACATAAAGCGTGACAAGGATTTAATAGGAGTGGCATAGCTTATTCTTTACATTGGCCATCCTTATGCTAGCTTGTATTGAATCTAACCTTTCTTGAGATATTGCCTGTGCTTGCAACGATTAGAAAAAAACTCATCTCTCTGCTTTGGGGCCAATATATTCCATCCATCACCTCTTTCGATGATATGAGATTTGATAATATGACGCTAGATCATTTCGCTATCATAGACTTAGGCTATGGCTATAGCAACCGCATGCAATTAATCGACATCTTTTCTAACTTAGGATTCACCTTGCGTAATTCTGATTACCTAATCGATAAGAAAAACGATTTTGCATGGATGGCGGAAAGCAATTGCGCTGAATTTGATTGTCATGATGCTATGCCCCAGGCCGTTATAGCAGACTTCCGCACAGATGAATTTTCACAACCAGCCAGAGATATAGTCCAGAAATATGCATCATATCAAAAACCCTTTGATATAGATAAATTCAACCTTCTCATGTCGCAAGGTGATGCTGATGAAGTTGCACAATTCATATTTGAAGGGCTGTCTACAAGAGCTTGGCCCATGCCTACAGCAGAAGAATACAGCACCGTTTTAAAAGAAAATGAACTTGCAGCCTGGGTTTTATTATTCGGCAGGAAAGTAAATCATTTTGGCATATCAATCCACTTGTCTAACAAAAGCTCTTCCTTAGATAACTTTAATAACCAACTCCCCGCTAGCATAGAATTAAATGATTGCGGCGGCTTAATTAAAGGTGGAGAATCCGTTGGCATCGCACAATCATCAACCTTAGGAACTCAACGCTCCATAAAACTACAAGGTGGATCCATTATCGCCAGAGATAGCTTCATGGAGTTTGTGTGGAGATATCCCAACACCCATTCTCCTAAATTATGGAAAGACTATTACACCGGGTTTTTGTCTTCTAACGCTAATAAAGTGGTCGAGTCCCTTTTCCTGCAAAAAGAATCATTACCGCCGCAAAACATCTATCAAAATCCTATCTAGCGATACGACCTCTATCTTCCTAGGCAACTCTTCATGCGGGATGCTATCGCTTATGTATATCTTCCTGATTGCGGAACTCTCCACTGAAGATACAGCCCTTTCAGAAAGCACAGCATGAGTTATATAAGCCTCAACCGAGAGGGCTCCTTTCCGCATAAGCAATTCTGCCGCTCGGCAGATGGTGGCGCCCGTATCAATAATGTCATCCACTATAATGCAATGCTTATCCTTAACATCCCCCGTTATCTCTTCTGCTTGACATACCCCCATATGATCCCTGCTTTTATTAATAACTGCAATATCGCACCCGATAAACTTGCTGAAGCTCTTCGCTCTATCTATTCCACCGATGTCTGGCGATATAACCATAAGATCACGATTATCTTGAAATGATGGTTTGAATAGTTGCACCCCATCCAAATTCTGCACCTTTATTTTGAAAAACTCTTCTATTCGTTTAGAGTGTAAGTCTATAGTTATTACTTCATTCGCACCCGCAGACTCAAGCATAGAAGCTATTAAACTTGCCGATATGGCTGCGCCCGAGTGAACCATCCTGTCTTGCCTGCCATAACCGAAATATGAGATTACTGCCGTTATGCGACCAGCCCCTGCTCGCCTTGCAGCATCTATTAACAGCAACAACTTCATCAAATTATCGTTGACTGGCTTGGATGTTGATTGGATAATAATCACATCCTCTCCCCGGACACTCCCTCTGATTCGAACGCATAATTCTTGGTCGTTAAAGCTGCGTATATCAGCCTCAATATAACCCGCGAATAACTCATTCGCAATTTTCTCAGACCGCTTCTTGCCGTCTCTTCCAGATATGATTATCATAGCATACCACTCTATTATTGACCGTATAATATCATAGCGGCTTATTGAAGTCTAACATCCATCCGTATAAGCAGACATTTCTAAATTGCTTCAACCCCAGTTACAAAATCCTTGACTATCTGATAAATAGGATTATATATAACTCTCAAAGGTGGGTTCTCCCGCCTTTTGTGCTATCATAATGGGTAATTGTATAAATATGTCAGTGTATCAGACACAGATGGAAGGCAAGATTTTTTCTGCCATTGAGCCATCATTATCGCAAATGGGGTTTGAGATAGTACGCGTCAAAATCATGCGCGGACGCGGTGAAGTGCTGCAAATTATGTTAGATCGCGTAGATGGAACTCCTATAACTATATCCGATTGTGAAAAAGCCAGTTGGCAGGTTTCTGCAACTATGGATGTAGAAGATCCGATGGAAGAAAAATACAGGCTAGAGATAAGCTCCGCAGGGTTGGACCGCCCCTTGACTAGAGACAAGGATTTTCACAACAATATAGGCAAAATGATAAAACTCGTTGCTTATCAGGCCATCGAAGGACGCAAAAGATTCACCGGCGTTATCGAAGCAGTCAATGAGGGCATTTTGTTGTTGCAAGTGACGGGATATGAAAAATTAGTAGAGATAAATCTGCAAAACATACAGGAGGCGGCGATAAATTCCGCCCCTCCTAAAGATAAAAAATTAAATAGCAAAAAGGGGTAAAATCTATGTCTAGTTCTGAAATTTTGCAAATTGCTGATGCAGTAGCACGTGATGAGTCAGTTCCTCGCGAGGCGATAATAGAAGCATTGGAAGAAGCAATTCGTGTTGCTGCACGACGCAAATATGGGCATGAGCATTCAATCAGAGCAGAGATTGACCGTCGCACGGGCGAGACTCGTCTTTTCAGAGAGATGCTAGTTGTGGAAAACCTAGATGAAGAATTGCCGGAAGAACTCGTTGAACAATATAAAGGCATCAACAGAGTAACCCTAGAAATGGCAAAATTGAAGAATGCCGACTCTGAAGTTGGTGACATTCTATCTGAACCATTACCTCCTATAGACTTAGGAAGAGTGGCAGCCCAGTCTGCTAAGCAAGTTCTTACTAGCAAAGTTCGTGAGATAAAGCGCAACAAACAATTCGAAGAATTCAAAGAAAGAGTCGGCGAGATCATGCATGGCGTCGTTGATAAGATGGAATATGGCAACGCCCTTGTTAAAGTTGGTGGAGCAGAAGCAATCATATATAAGGATCATCTATTACGCACCGATAAATTAAAGCAAGGTGATCGCGTTAGAGCACTTTTGATGGAATTAAATCAAGAAGGCCGCGGCCCACAAATCATTCTTTCCAGAGCGCACAACAATTTCTTAGTGAAACTCTTTTCGCAAGAGGTTCCTGAAGTTTATGATGGCATCATACAAATCAAGGCCGTTGCAAGAGATCCTGGCATGCGCGCTAAAATCGCCGTATCTTCTTCCGACTCTTCAATCGATGCCGTTGGTTCTTGTGTTGGTGTTCGTGGCGCTAGGGTGCAGGCCGTAATTTCTGAATTACAAGGCGAGAAAATAGACATCATTCCATGGTCTAACGATCCTGCCACATTAGTGATTCATGCGTTATCACCAGCCGTGGTGTCCAAAGTGATCATCGATGAAGAGCAAAGCAAAATAGAATTGGTTGTTCCAGATGATCAATTAAGCATAGCTATCGGCAAACGCGGGCAAAATGTAAAATTGGCAGCAGAACTTGTCGGTTGGAACTTAGACGTGGTCGCTGAATCAGATGAATCAAAACGACGCGCTGAAGAATTTGCAAACATCACCCGCACTCTTGTTGAGGCCTTGGATGTTGAAGAAATATTGGCTCAGCTTTTAGCTTCAGAAGGTTATGGCAGCATACGTGTTCTTGCAGACAGCGATGTTAATGATGTTGCTGCTATTGAAGGATTGGATGTGGACATTGCTGGCGAATTAATTTCCAGAGCTCAAGTTTATATCGCCTCTAAAAAAGAGGAAGTAAAATCATCTCCAACAAAATCTTCCAAGTCCGATTTCAACGAATTGATGAAAGTGAAAGGGATGACGGAGGAGCTTGCATTACGGTTAAAAGAGCGTAGTATAACAACTATTGACGAATTGGCAGATTTATCTAGAGATGAATTTGAAGAGGTTGTTGGCGCTAATGGAATGAAGGCGCAAGAAATAGATAATTTGATCATGGCAGCACGTGAAATTGCGTATGTAGACTTGATATGATGATCTAACAGGGAGCTTCGACTTAATTTGTAGAAGCTCGATACTAATAAAACTTGGTGATATATGCCTTGTGGATGGCGGGTTTAGAATTGATATGACGGATAAAAAAAATATTGCACAAGAAGATGTTAGCCAACGTAAAACATTAGGGCTAAAATCAACTACTTTAGGTCTTAGCAAAGACTCACCATCTGCCGCCAGCCCTAATATAGAATCAAAGCTAAAGATGTATGCAAAGCAACAGCCAGGGGGAAGTGGTCGCAGCTCTGTAGTGGTCGTGACTAAATCTCGCACACCTACTGCAAAAAACCCAACAACATACGATCAAAACTCAGGGAATACAGACCTTGATAAAAAGCTTAATCTCTTAAAGCAGGCGGAAGTTGCAAAACAAGAGGAAATTTCTCGACGCAATGCTTTGAAGCTGCAGCAAGAAGAGCTGGAAATGATAGCTGCAAGAGAGTTAGCTGAACAAGAAACTGCCACCAAAGCAGCTGAGCTCGCTGCCGCCCCACCAGTGGAGGTGGCGGAAAACAAAGAAGCCGATACGGCTAAAGAAGCAATTTCTATGCCAAGCATGAACCGCAGCTTTATTCTGCAAAAAAGCAGAGTGCGTAATTTAGATTATCTCAACAAAGCAGAGCCAGAAGTAAAAGTAATTGAAGAGAAGGTTGTCGTCACCAGCTCATCTTCAGAGTCAGAAGATAAAAACAGATTTAAAAAACATGTCCCTATAACCCCCGTTGCAGTCGACAGTGAGCGTGAAAGCGTAACTCCTCGCAAACCTGATGTCGCAGAAAAAAGATCCAGCAAAAGAATATCCGTAACTCAAGTGATGATGATGGATGGCGATGAAGGATCTGAATCGAGCAGCAGACGCTTCCGCAGCGTTGCTGCCATGAAGCGCGCTAAAGATAAAGCTCGTCGCAAATATGGCGAAGTTAAAGAGAAAGAAAAGATAATACGCGACGTATTAATTCCTGACGTTATCAGCGTTCAAGAATTGGCCAGCCGGATGTCAGAAAAGTCTTCCGATGTGATCAAAACTTTGATGAAATTAGGAATGATGGTTACATTGAACCAATCTATAGATGCTGATACAGCAGAAATTGTACTCGGTGAATTCGGCCATAACTTCAAGCGCGTTACAAGCGAAGAAATCGAACGTATGCTGATCAATGAGCAAGATGAAGTTGAAGCTGATCTATTGACACGTCCACCTGTAGTGACAATAATGGGGCACGTTGATCATGGCAAAACATCACTCTTGGATGCTTTGCGAGCTACTGACGTGGCTGCTGGCGAAGCCGGGGGCATCACTCAACATATCGGTGCCTATCAAGTTGCTCTAGCAAATGGCAAACAAATTACATTCCTTGACACTCCTGGGCACGAGGCATTCACAGCCATGCGTTTGCGGGGGGCTAAAGTAACAGATATAGTGGTTCTGGTGGTTGCTGCTGATGACGGAATTATGGAGCAGACCATAGAGGCTATAAGCCATGCCAAAGCGGCGGCCGTGCCTATAATTGTTGCTATCAACAAAATAGATAAGCCACAAGCTGATGTTCACCGAGTTAAAATGGAATTGTTGCAACATAACCTAGTGCCAGAAGATATGGGTGGAGATGTGATAACAGTTGAAGTTTCCGCTAAGCAAAGAATCAATCTGGATAAACTAGAAGAAGTTATCTTATTGCAAGCAGAAGTTCTAGAGTTGAAAGCCAACCCTAATCGCCTTGCAACAGGAGCGGTAATAGAATCTAAAATAGATAAAGGCCGCGGCCCAGTGGCAACCTTACTTATACAGAAAGGAACCTTGCGAGTTGGGGACAGCGTCGTAGCCGGCACAGCTTATGGTAATATCAGAGCTCTGATCAACGACAAGGGTAAATACATTCAGGAAGCTTTCCCTTCTATGCCCGTGGAAGTTCTTGGTATCAACACAGTGCCTACTGCTGGTGATGATTTCTTAGTTGCCGCCAATGAGAAGGCAGCAAAAGATATCTGCCAACATCGTATCAATCTTGAGAAAGAACGCAAACAAGTGAATTCTCGTCGCAGCACCCTAGAACAACTCTTTATGAGATCCGGCAAAGATGGATTTAAAGAACTGGCAGTAATAGTCAAAGGTGACGTGCAAGGTTCCGTTGAAGCTATATGCAACAGCTTGGTCAAGTTGTCTACAGATGAGATTAAAGTTAACATCCTGCATTCTGCGGCAGGTGGAATTACAGAATCAGATGTTACGCTAGCCAGCGCCTCTGGCGCAGTGGTGCTAGGGTTTAATGTGAGGGCCAACAATCAAGCACGCGATGCAGCGAAAAACAATGGCGTCGACATACGCTACTATTCTATCATCTACAGCTTAGTGGATGATATCAAGGCTGCAATGAGTGGAATGTTATCTCCTCTGATTAAAGAGGAATACCTTGGTATGGCCGAGATTAAACAAGTGTTTAATCTCACAAAATTTGGCAAGGTGGCTGGATGTTACATCACAGATGGAATGGCAAAACGCAACTGTCAAGCTCGTTTGCTGCGAGATGGCGTAGTGGTGCATGAAGGCAAGATCAAAGCATTAAAACGCTTTAAAGATGATCTTAAAGAAGTTAAGAGCGGCTTTGAATGCGGTGTTTCATTTGAAAAATATGAAGATATGAAAGCCGGCGATAAAATCGAGTTTTATGAAGTTACAGAAGAAGCTAGGCAGTTATAATGACATTACGTTACACCAAACCGCCATCACAGCGTCAATTAAGGGTTAGCGAACTGATTAGGGTAGAGATATCAAACCTTTTCAGTCGCGGCATTTTGATGAATTATGGATTAGAGAAGGTTATCATTTCCGTGTCTGAAGTGCGTATAAGCCCAGATCTAAAGATGGCCACGGCTTTCCTCGTTACAGCTATCGATGGGGACAAAGCCCGCATGCTTCCGATACTGGATATATTGTCTGTTGAAATACGCAAAATCATCACCCCGAGGCTTAATCTTCGTTTCTCTCCACAAATCAAGCTGGTGTTTGATTCGGCTTCAAGTTATGCTGATAGCATAGAAAAAATGCTTCAAGACTTAAAGACTTCTAAATAATTTAGTGTCGCGAGAGATATGATTGACATCAAGGCGCTTTAATTTTACAATGTGCTGAAAGTGTTATAAATTTATTGATATACGAGATAGGTAAAGAATATGATAAAACCTTTAATGCCTAAAGCAACCGCAGTGTGGCTAATTGACAACACCTCTTTGAGCTTCGATCAGATAGCTGATTTTTGCGCTTTGCATCCACTTGAAGTGCAGGGTATTGCAGATGGAGAAGTGGCAAAAGGAATTTTAGGAATAGACCCAGTTGGCACCGGCCAACTTTCTAAAGAAGAGATAGAAGCTTGCGAGAAGAATCATTCTAGAAGATTACATCTCACAGACAACATGTTGCGTCTCATAAAAGAACAGCAAAAACAAAAGAAATCCAGTAAATACACTCCAATTGCTAGAAGGCAAGACAAACCAGATGCTATTGCTTGGATATTAAAGAATTGCCCGGAGATGAGTGACAATCAAACTGTGAAGTTGATTGGAACCACAAAAGGGATGATAGCTTCCGTACGCGATAAATCGCATTGGAACATCAACAATATAAAACCTAAAGATCCAGTTATGCTTGGGCTATGCACGCAATCTGAATTAGATCATTTATATCGACTTGCTTGCGATAAACACAGCGAGGCACAGGCGAAGAATCAAAAAGAAATAGATCATCAAATAAACCAGATGCTGACCAAGTCATAATTGATCCTGTAGTTGATAATAATATGTCCAAAAAACTATTTATAAAAACCTATGGCTGTCAGATGAACGTCTATGACTCAGTCAAGATGGGTGATTTATTAAAGCCTCATGGATTCTCTTTGCACGACGCACCAGAGGGCGCCGATATGGTTATACTAAACACTTGCCATATCAGAGAAAAAGCATCGGAAAAAGTTTATTCAGAACTTGGCCGCATTCGTAAAGAGAAAGAACGCCTTCAGAAAGATGGTAGCAATATGGTTATCGCCGTGGCTGGTTGCGTCGCTCAAGCTGAGGGAGAAGAGATATTCAAGAGGGCTCCTTTCGTAGACATAGTTGTTGGCCCTCAATCATACCAAAATCTTCCCGCGCTATTGGAAGAAATTAAGCGCAAAAATTCATGGGCGATAGACTTAGATTTTCATCATGAAGCAAAATTCGACACCATGCCAGAAGATTCAGGCTCGCAAGGCGTTTCAGCCTTCGTATCCGTGCAAGAAGGCTGCGATAAGTTTTGCCACTTCTGCGTTGTTCCTTACACCAGGGGAGCAGAATTCTCTCGCAAAGTTTCTGATATAATGCGCGAGACTATACGCATGATCGCAATGGGCGCCAAAGAAATAACCCTACTGGGCCAAAATGTCAGCGCTTATCATGGCACATCAGAAGATGGCAGCGAGTGGACCCTAGGCCTTTTGATAAAGCACCTCGTCAAACTTAAGGGCCTGGAGAGACTGCGTTATCTAACATCTCATCCACGCGATATGACCGATGAAGAACTGTTTACAGTTCACGCCACTGAAGAAAAATTAATGCCATTTTTGCACCTTCCAATTCAATCAGGTTCGAACAAAATATTGCAGGCGATGAATCGCAAACACACCAGAGAGTTCTACTTGGATTTGATCGCTAAATTTCGTTTGGCCCGCCCAGATATGGCCTTCTCTTCAGATTTCATTGTGGGCTATCCTGGGGAAACAGAAGAAGATTTCCTGGATACCATATCAATAGTCCGTGAAGTGGGATATGCCTTATGCTACTCTTTTAAATACAGCCCCCGGCCAGGCACCCCAGCTTCTGCACTTGAACACCAGGTTCCAGAAGATGTTAAAGATGAGAGATTGCAAAGATTGCAATCAGTAATCCTTGAGGAGCAGCATAAGTTCAACTTACAAAAAGTGGGAATGATTATGCCGGTATTATTCGACAAGGTAGGGAAAAAAGAAGGACAAATCGCTGGCAAAACACCTTACCTACAAACTGTTATAATTAAGGGTGATGTTGATATGATTGGCACAACAGCCAATGTAACGATCACTGCCGCTTATCAAAACAGCTTAACTGGCGTAGTGGTCAGATAGTAAAGTATTTTTACCCCTCAGCGAAAAAATGCTTTGTTTTAGCCGCTGTCTGTGTTAAAGTCCACTTCGTTGATATTTCAAATCTAATGATCCCGTAGCTCAGTTGGTAGAGCAACTGACTTTTAATCAGTAGGTCACGCGTTCGAGTCGCGTCGGGATCACCACTTTCATAACTCCCCTCAACCCAAATACAATCCCCAAAGAAAATATGCCCTCCATCAGTGGTACGGGCGATCTCTTCTCAGCTATATTCCTGGGTAAATATCTCATAACAAAAGACGTCCTTGCTGCAGCAAAGAGCGCCACCTCTCTCACCGGGCTGGCGGTCAAAAATTCTGTTACCATTAAAAGTGATGAATTAATGGTTCCAAGCGTGTACTATAGAAAAGAAGATGCGATGCATTCTATCAAAATCGTCGACCTTAACATTATAGCCCCTCAACCTCATAACAACAGCGCAACCTATCCAGGGCAAAACTTCGATATTGCTTTATAGGTTAGTATGTAATACAATCCAGTTGTTGAGAATAATTCTCAATTAACTTAAAAACATTCTATTATGCGCATTTCAATTATAGGAATTAGCGATACTCCAAGTTCACAGCACCAAACATTTGGCAGTGTTGAGGAATTAACGATAGATCGCAGAAGAAAATGCGATCTGGTCATGGTGGCAGTTCATGGCGACAAGGTCACAGAAGGTATAGCCGCATGCTGCAGGCTAACCGCCATGGGCGTGAAAGCCTCCCTAGTGTTGCTAGATGCCCCACATGGCACAACCACTAAAAATGTAATGGGCATACAGGTCTTAGCAGCCTCCGCAACAGCTAAAGAACATACAAAAGCGCTGAACGAAATCTTCAATTCTGACAGAAGAAAAGTTCTGATCGAGATGTATGGCCCCAATATAACAGACATCTTAATGGATGCGCCTAACTTTGCTGCAGCTAAAAAAGCAATATCTGCCAGATATAGAGACCCCTGGAATGTGGTCCTAGCCGGAGCGGAAATGTATTTCGCCGTTAGGTACATAGAAGAATATCGCAGAGAGCCAATTGACTGCCTATTGATCGATAAGATAACCGCAATACCAGTTTTCTTAGCTGCAATGTATGGGGTGTTTTTATTCTCCGTAACAATAGGTGGCTATGGACAGCAAGAATTTGTTGCCGCCATTAATCAACTAATCCAGGATTTCAGCCCACCCTCAGATCTCACTTTGTTAACCCATATATACCAAGCCATAACCGGCGGGGTTGAGACAGTTCTTTCCTTCGTTCCCCTGCTTTTATGTATGTATTTATCCTTATCATTTCTAGAGAAAAGCGGCTATATGGCCAGAGCCATGCGCATGGTGGATGAAATGGTTAGTCGAATAGGATTATCTGGCCAAGCCTTTGTGCCACTTATCACTGGCTTTGGCTGTAACGTACCCGCCATTACAGCTGCAAGCAGCTCGATAAATGACCCCAGAGAACGAATCGCCACCATCATGATGGCCCCATTTATGGCTTGTGGCGCCAGATTATCTGTGTTCATCCTTTTAAGCAAGGTGTTCTTCGCCGATCATGGCTATACCATAGTGTTCATTCTATACCTTATAGGCATCGCCACTGCACTGTTAACCGCTCTTATATTCAAATCCAAATATGCAATGCGAGCTTCCTATGTGCACCTACCGGCACTATGCCTACCCAACCCCATCTCCATATTTAAAGAAGCGATAAAGAAGACCTATGCCTTCGTATTTGGCGCTGGAAAGATGATCTGTATGCTGTTCATATTCATATATCTGATAAATATATATCCCAGCAACAATAATGAATCCTTTTCTGAAAGCAGCATGCTGGTGAAAGTTAGCAAAAGCTTAACCCCCATATTCAGCTATATGGGGGTGAAAGAAGATAATTGGCCAGCCGTGGCAGCAATTGCAACTGGAACCATTGCCAAAGAGTCTATAGTTGGCACAATGAAGGCTATATATGGGGATGAAGAGGCTGGCGCTGAGCAAATGCGTCAGCTATTCGATGGAAAGCTCGGGGCATTCTGTTATTTGCTATTTGTACTGCTCTATTTCCCATGCATATCGGTGTTCGCAACCATCGCTAAACAGTTAAATTATCGCTGGGCCTTGCTATCATTACTATGGTCTAACTTCATAGCCTATTTCACCGCCACCGCGACCTATCAAATAGGTTCGTTTTTTATAGCGCACAATCGAGTTGCCGCATTATTTTTTGTTCTGATAATGCTCATATCAGGCGTATGGACGCTATACAACATAAACCGGGATGATCACCATGCTTCACCAAAAGATTAAAGAATATATCATCGCACATAAAGATATAAGTTTAGCCGCTCTAAGCAGCCAATTCGCCCTACCCCCTCAACAGATGCGATCTTTTCTCGATATGTGGGTAAAGAGTGGTTCCCTGCAGCGGAAAGAAGCTGAAGACCAGGCCTGCAAAAAAGGTAATTGCGCCTGCAACATTTGTATAGTAGTCATTGCTGAGACATACTCATGGATTGGGAAATAGCATCATGCCAAGTTTATATAAATTTATTCCAGACTCATTTTGGCTGCAAAACAAAGCTAAGATAGATCAATGGATGTCCCAGCAATACTCAGGCCTGATCCCGCCAGTATACTGCTCTATCGATGTCCGTAGCGCCGGGTTTAAAACAGCTCATGTTGATGCCAATCTTTTCCCAGCAGGATTCAACAACATCCACAGCTCTAAAACAGCATCTGTCACCGAAAGTTTCGACTCCTATATAAGCCGCAACTTCCCTTCAACCGCAAAAATTCTAATTATCACAGAAGACTTCACTCGCAACCTTCACTATCTGAAGAACGTTTCTAACTTAATTTCTCTGCTTAATGTGGAGGGGCGTGAATGCAGAAGCAGCCCCATCAATCAAAGGCTGGTGAACAAAGAAGGGATTATTTATGCCGATGGCTGGCAACCAGACTTAATCTTGCTCAACTGCGATTTAAGCAGCGGCATACCACAAGTTCTGCGCGAAACAACTCAAGTCATCATCCCATCTCCTCATTTGGGCTGGCATAGTCGCAGTAAATATAAACACTTCCTTTCTTTCCAAAAGCTTATTGATAATTTCTCTCAATATCTTGGTATAGACAGTTGGCTGCTTTCCACTTACTATGATCTTTCCAGTGATGTGGATTTCAAACAAAAAATCGGCCTTGATGATCTGGCCTCTAAAACAGATAAAATTCTGTCTTTGACCAGAGATAAATATCAGCAATATGGCATATCAGAACACCCCCATGTCTTTGTGAAGTCCGACCACGGAACCTTTGGCGCCGGCATCATGACAGCCACCTCTGGAGATGACATATTAAACATCAACAAGAAAAATCGACACACCATGCAGACAATCAACCATGGCATCGTCAATTCCAGCCTATTAGTGCAAGAAGGCGTCCCCACATCACTTGATATATTTGGCGCGGCTGAATACGCATATTATTTGATAGGCGGCAAAGCACAGTTTAGAATCTTGCGGCAAAACAGCTCTAAAGATAAGTTTGGAAACTTAAACTCTAAAGGCATGCAGCTAACTGCCGATGCAGATATGCCCTATGGAATAGAATGCATCTTGGCTGAGATTGCTGCACTGGCAACTTTATTTGAACCTCTATAAAACAAAGATCTATTTAGCCACCATAACAAGTGCCGGGCGCAACAATCTGTCTTCAAGAATATAGCCAGCCTGCACCACCTGCGCAACAGAACCAGACGCACAACCTTCCGCCTCTGCTTGCCCTATCGCCTGATGATGATTATGATTAAACTCTTCCCCTAACGGGCTGATCCTTTTAACCCCATGCTTTGCCAACACGCTCATCATAGAGGCCCTTGTCATCTCCACCCCATCATAGATGTTTTTGGCTATTGGATCACTATTAAGGGCAGCTTTATCAATGCTTTCGATGGCCCGATGCATGTTCTCCACCGTATCAATTAAATCCTTAACCATAGAAGCAATGGCATATTTTCTTGCATCATCCAATTCCTTTGCCGTTCTTTTGCGCAAATTGTCCATATCTGCTATATTACGAAGCAACTTATCCTCCAGCTCCATAATTTTGTCTGGCAATGCGCTGTCTTCACTAACTTCTTGCTCTTGTTCAACAGCAACTTCAGATGTTACCTGCTCTTTCTCGTGATTTTTATCTTTATGATCTGTCATTTATTTGCTCCATTGCAACTTCCTATCTTTCTTTTAAATAGAGCTATATATAAAAAATTTCAAGAGCTAATGTGGTTTTGCTTTGTATATGCTGCAAACTAATTTATTATATAATTATGAATAACACCACACAGGTAAGACATATGACCCATAAACATAAAATAGCGCTGATCGGCGGCGGAAACATAGGTGGCACAATGGCGCATCTTGCTGCAATGCAAGGTCTCGGTGATGTGGTTATACTCGATAAAAGCGCCGGCTTTGCTAAAGGGAAAGCCCTCGACATAGAACAATCAATGCCCATAACCGCCTCAGATGCCCAGCTATACGGCACATCTGATTATAAAGATATAGAAGGGGCAGATGTTGTGATCATAACAGCAGGGGTTCCACGTCAACCCGGCATGAGCAGAGATGATCTTCTTGGCATCAATAAAACAGTTATCCAAGGCGTTGCCGTTGAAATTAAAAAATATTGCCCAAACGCATTTGTTATTGTGGTAACTAACCCTCTGGATGCTATGGTTCATGCATTTCAAAAAACCAGTGGCTTACCACACAA
>Ga0114977_10000797_pt1 | contig 20884 bp, 21 predicted proteins | sample S_130805_MF_Meta_FD_87026 | JGI IMG/M metagenome (GOLD analysis project Ga0114977, IMG submission 87026) | Freshwater microbial communities from Lake Simoncouche, Canada to study carbon cycling - S_130805_MF_MetaG | ecosystem: Environmental > Aquatic > Freshwater > Lake | place: Lake...
ACTGCCCCGTCATCTCGTAATGACCAGATGAAAACCGGTGGAGTTGTGGTGGTGACTCGGTTTTCGTTCGAAAGATCTTCGATCAATTCAGCCGAAGGGTTCTCTCCCAAGAGATTGCGACGGGATCCCGCATGGCTGAAGGGGCCCATAGAGATGACCGCGTAGCAAAGAACCCCCAGATTGGGACGGCTGCTCATGCGCTCCACCAGGTCGGACGACTGGGCATCGCCTCCGTCATGGTGAGTGAGGAGCGTGGAGGCCAAGTGCCCTCCGGCACTGCTTCCCATAATCCCAATCCGGTCGGGATCCACCCCCCATTCCGCGGCATGGGCCCGGACCCAACGAACGGCTCGGGCTGCATCCTGAAGCATCGAAGGGTGACGATACCCCTGGCTACCGAGCCGGTATTTGACCACGAATCCGTGCACGCCCTCTCGGTTCAGAAACAGTGCGTAATCTCGGCCTTCGTGGCCCGCCAGTCCTCCGTAACCACCTCCAGGTAGGATCACCATGGCGGGTTGGGCCTGTGAGCTTCGGGCTGCTGGGTAGGTGGTGAGGGTTGGAATGTCGGCGTCGTTGGTGCCCTTGGATCCGGGCACCGCCCCAGCAGGCCAGAGGGGCAGGGTGACGGATTCAGCACGGAGCAAGCCCAAGATCAGGGAAGCGCCCACCAAGAATTGGAAGGGGGACATGATGCCGATGACGTTGCCCAAGTTTGTTTGGGAAGGAATCACAATTCCATTCACCGCGTCGGGACTGAGTTAGCCCAAGAAATCCCGTTCCCCAGGCCGCACGACCAACACCGGACAGGAGGCATGCCGGACGATCTTCTCAGCCACACTGCCCATGAGCATGTGTGGCAAACCAGTTCGGCCATGTGTGGTCAGCACTAACAAATCGACGCCCAGTTCTGAGACAGCACTGACCACTTCGTGCCAGGGGCGGCCAACACGGACAAGGACCTCGGTCTGGCGAGCCGAGTCCATACTGGAAGCTCTCTCGAGCAATTGCTTGCGCACGGCTTCCACGTGAAGCGCTTCATCTTCTGGAGAATAGGCCGGTATATAGCCATATTCAGGCGGTAAAGCCATGGGTTCGAGGACGTGAAGAAGGGTTACGCGGCTCTGGAATGTCGACGCGAATGCATCGGCATATTCGATCGCCTTTTTGGAGGCGGCGGAGAAATCGGTTGGCACCAGAATGTGGCGAGGATGCAAACGGCTGACGGGCTCGAGTGGCAATGAATGCACAGCCCGCTGCCCGGTGGGCGGGGAGACCAAGAGGTGTGTGGCAGCGGTGTCCGGTGGGCTGGCTTGAGTGTGTGGTTTTTTCATGGATGGGTCGGATTGATGCCTCGTTATCGGACGGTCACGCAGCAATTGATGCCGCCAAAGGGGTTGGAGACGGTGACCGCCGATCCCGGGTCGGCGATCCACTTGCCATCCACCACGAAGAGGTATTCGTAGGTGCCCGGCTTCACTTCCAAGGTTTTGGACCAACGCCCCTTGCCCAGCGGGACCATGGGTGTGGCCGATGGATGCCAATCGTTGAACGTCCCGGCGATCGCTACCATGCAGGCTTCTGAATCGTGGAAGTTGAACGTCATCGGACGGTGATCCGTGAGAGATGTTTCGTTCGTGGAGGGGCTTTTGGAGGCGGGCTTGGATTTCATGGATGGTATGGAACCGACACCATCGTTCGATGGCATCGTGCCCTTTGGCCACGCATTGCTTGTTCTGGGCGTAGCCAATTTTGTGGATCTGTAACCGCCTGTCGCTGTCGTGGGCGGGACTGCAAAATTGGAGTCACACCCTGCAAATGGAGGAGGGCAGCGAGGAAGGGGCTCAGTCCAGATTTTGGAATGACAACCCGCTACCGTCAGAAGTGGTAAGATGGCGTCGGGAACTTTGGGAAATTCTTATGAACTCTAAGCCCATGAAACCCATGAAAACCTCCCGCACTGTTCGGTCGGTTCGACGAGCGGGTAGGACTTTATCTCGCGATTATCAAAGACGATCCTGGGTTTACATCCTCCTGTCGGGTCCGACTCGTGGGCTGTCTGTGGGGGTCAATCTCTCACCCAGCGGTGCGTGTGATTATCGATGCCGCTACTGTGACACACCGAAAACCTGCACCCTTAATTTGGAGCCGGTTAATATCGACGAGTTGGCCTTAGAATTGAACTCAGCCCTAGAATCCATTGCCTCGGGTCAAATGTCGCGTCAACGGGCGTACAGTCGGTTTCCTTCGGAATGGTTGAGCCTTCGTCAAGTGATGCTCAGTGGTGAAGGTGAACCCACACTGTGTCCTAATTTTGTCGAGGTGGTGGAGACTCTCGTTCATGCCCGTGCACTCGGTCGGTATCCCTTCTTCAAGCTGGTTCTGGAGACCAATGGATCCGGGCTGGAACGTCCTGAGGTGCAGCAGGCTTTGGAGCTCTTCACCGCGCAGGATGAAGTCTGGGTCAAGTTGGATGCCGGGACGGACGAGCGGTTTCGTTTTATGAGTGGGGTGGACATTCCTTTCGGTGGCGTGCTGGCCCGCATTCTTGAATTGGGTCGCCGCCGTCCTGTGGTGATTCACAGCCTTTTTGCGAGTGTCGACGGAGCGTCACCAAGCCGCTCCGAAATCAAAGCCTATCTGAGCTGTCTGTCCCAACTTCAGGAGCAGGGGGCTCTACTCCAGCGCGTTCAAATCTACTCGGTGATGAATTCGATCCAGGGTTCCCAGTGCGCGCACCTCCCTCTGGCGAGCCTTTCGGAAATCGCCGGCCAGGTGCGCTGCGAGTTGGGGGTGGAGACGGAGGTGTTTTAGTTCAGTTCTGTCCCTGCGATAGGTGCCGAGACCATCGGCCTCCTTTTTTCAGGAATAAGTAAAAGACTTATGCGCCCTGAGGAAGTCACCAGCACGTCAATGGGTTGCCTCGCCCAATATCCAAACCAGGCCGGCCATGGATACTCAACCGCGCCGCTCATTCTGAGTGGTGGCGAACGCACGAAAGGCAAAGATCATGAATGGCGATGGTGAACTAATTGAGACGTTGGAAGACTCCACTCTTTACAAAGGCTATCAACGAGCTTTCACAGCAACGACCGGCCTGCCGCTAGCACTGCGACCCATGGTTACTTGGCAGTTACCCTTGCACGGTAAACCGGGGGAAAACCCATTCTGCGCCATCACGGCCGAGAAGAGTCGGACGTGTGCGGCCTGTCTCCAGATGCAGGGACGGTTGGCCGATGCGGCCACTCAATCTTCTTGCACGATGACGTGTGGCTACGGCCTGAGTGAGACGGCCGTGCCCATTCGGTTGGGCAATCAGACCATCGGATATCTTCAGACCGGTCAGGTGCTCCTCAATAAACCAACACCCACTCGCTTCCGCCAGGCGGTCAAAGAAGCTCATCGAATGGGTGTCGACATAAATACTCCCCGGGTCCGGGAGGCCTATTTTGCTACGCCAGTGATGTCCCGTCCTGCGATGGAATCCGTGGCTACCTTGCTCGGAATATTTGCCGATCATCTCGCCATCCAGAGCAACCAGATCACCGTCCAGCAGGCCAGTGCCGAGCCTCCGATCATCACGCGGGCCAAGCGCTACATCGAGGATCATCACCGGGATGATTTGTCGCTCGGTGAAGTGGCGTCATCGGTCCACACGAGCTTGTTTTATTTCTGCAAGCTCTTCAAACGCCACACCGGTGTGTGCTTCACAGAATACGTGTCACGCCTGCGCACCGAAAAGGCTAAGAAACTCCTGTTGAATCCCAACTTAAGGGTGAGTGAGATCGCTTACGAGGTGGGTTTCCAATCATTGACTCATTTCAATCGAGTCTTCAAACGCATCCTCCACGAATCTCCCTCGGAGTATCGAATCCGACTCCAACCCGCTTAAAGGGAATCTATCGCGTGGCATTAGGCTTTGGGTTACCGTCTCGGCGTGTTGTCGAAACGGCGAAAATCTTCCTCCAAGGTTGGGGCCTCAGGGCAGCCTTCAGAGAGGCGGCCGAGAGTCGTCGAGATTCGTGCCAAATCTGGCCCAATTTTGGATTCTGGACTGCCGGTGATCGAGGGGCAAACCCGGCAACCCGGGGGCGAAGATTCTGAGATGACGTCCACCCGTCGTGAACTGCGGGATGTGAAGGCGGCCCTCGACGAGCATTCGATCGTGGCTATCACTAATGCCGAGGGTTCCATCACCTATGCCAACGAGAAGTTCTGCCAAATTTCCGGGTATTCCAGGAGTGAGTTACTGGGTCAGAATCATCGTATTCTCAATTCTGGACATCACCCCCGTAGTTTCTTTGTCGATCTTTGGAAGACCATTTCCCGCGGCCGGATTTGGCGAGGAGAAATCGTAAACCGTTCGAAGTCCGGGACGCTCTATTGGGTGGAGACGACCATTGTGCCGTTCTTGGATGAATCGGGGCGGCCCGTTCAATATGTCTCTATCCGCACCGATGTGTCGTGGCGCAAGCAGTTGGAACGAGAGATTCTTGAAGCCAGCGAGCGCGAACGGCAGCGCATCGGTCGCGACCTGCATGATGGACTGGGTCAACGTCTGACGGCACTCGAGCTGTGTGCGCAGGGTTTGGTGGAGACGGTGTCTGGCCTCTCGGCTCCGGCGGGTCATTCGCTTCGCGCCCTCGCAAAGCACCTGCGAGAGGCGGTTGTCCAAACTCGACAACTCTCCCACGGGTTGTCACCGGTCTCTTTGGAGGTCGGAGGGCTCGTGCACGCATTGCTGAAATTGGCCGAGAGCACCGTGTCGTTGACTCAGGTCCAGTGCCAGTTGGTGAGTTCAGATATCGAATCGTTGCCGGACCCTTCTGCGGCAAGTCATTTGTACCGGATTGCCCAGGAAGCCGTGGCCAATGCTCTCAAGCATGCCCAGCCCCAGAGAATTGTGATTTCTCTCAATCAGAAACGAGATCGACTGGTCATGGAGATTTCCGATAACGGCAAAGGTTTCATGCAGTCGACCGGTTCCAGCGTGGGGATGGGGCTGCGGGTAATGCGTTACCGGGCGAGCCTGTTTGGTGGTGAGCTCCAAGTGAAAACATCCCCTGGCCGAGGAACCCGGATTATTTGCACGGCTCCACTCCCGCAATGAAACGTCATTCCACCAAGGAGACTTCTGTAACACGGGTTCGACGCCGGGTGTTTTTGGTCGACGATCATCCGATGATGCGGGCGGGATTGGCTGGATTAATTCAATCCCAACCGGATCTCGAAGTGGTGGGAGAGGCTGCGGATGCTCCGACTGCTCTGGAGGCCATCCTCTCTTGCCAGCCTGACTTGGTTCTGAGCGATCTGACACTGCCTGGGCGCTCCGGTATCGATTTGATTAAGGACCTTCTGGCCCAGCGTCCCGACCTGCCCATCCTGGTGCTCTCGATGCATGACGAAATGGTCTATGCCGAACGGGTGCTTCGGGCCGGTGCCCGCGGATATGTGATGAAAGAGGCGGGCGGGGAGCGGTTGATGGCCGCAATCCGCGAGGTGCTTACGGGGAGCGTCTCAGTCAGTCCGAGGATGGCCTCGGTGCTGCTGAATTCTTTGAGCGGCCCACGCCCTCGAGGCGGATCCTCTCCGATTGGAAAATTGAGTGATCGTGAATTTGAGGTGTTTCAACGAATTGGTCAGGGACGGACACCCCGCGAGATCTCAGCCGAAATGGGGATTAGCCTGAAAACGGTGGATGTTCACCGAGCGCACCTGAAGGCCAAGCTGGCTCTGGCACACATGAGTGATTTGGTGCGTTATGCCGTTCGATGGATCGGCGGTCAAAATGGGGGGTAGTTGCGACCACGGGCGCATCCTTTGTTGGCAGGGAACTTGGATCCCCAGTTTTTCGCGCCACGGGCTCTAAAATTTGGGGGCCACGTTCCAATAGCTGCTCCAGCTGAGCTCGTGTTCGGCCGGTTGGGTCTCAGTCGAGTAGAAAGGAGACGGGAGTTTCGCTACTCGCCCCAGGACTGGGTTTGAGGCAAGGTCTCCCCAATGAATTGGATGGAATGGATTCAGTCACCGCAGGCGTGGATTGGTCTGGCGACCCTCTCGCTGTTGGAAATTGTTCTGGGAATCGATAACCTGATATTCATCTCAATCCTCTCCGGCAAACTGCCACCCGAGCAACGGGACAAGGCCCGAAAAATGGGCCTCTCCTTGGCGTTGATCACCCGAATTCTACTCCTGTGTTCCTTGAGTTGGGTGATGAGCCTCAGTAATCGGCTGTGGGATATTTCGATCCTCGGCCTGCCGTTGCCGAATACCGGCAAGGATCTGGTCTTGGCGGTCGGCGGACTGTTCCTGATCTGGAAGAGCACCAAAGAAATTCATGAAAAGGTGGAAGGCCACGCGGAATCCGCCTTGCACTTGAAGGCTCCGAGCTTCGCCTCGGTGATCGTTCAGATCCTGTTGCTAGACATCGTGTTCTCCCTCGATTCCGTGATCACGGCCGTGGGCATGTCCAACCAGATTTCCGTCATGATCGCCGCCGTAATTTTGGCCATGCTGGTCATGCTGCTCTTCGTCAATCAGATCGGAGCCTTTGTCGAGAAGTACCCCACCATCAAGGTGCTGGCACTGGCCTTCCTGATCCTCATCGGCACCCTGCTGTTGGCTGAAGGTTTCCAGCAGCACATTAGCAAGGGCTACATTTACTTTGCGATGTGCTTCTCCGTTGCGGTCGAAGTCATCAACATCCGCGTCCGCACCCAATCTCCCTGAACTGATGCCCCTTACGATATCTGAGATCCTCAAAGACGAAGCCCTACGACGACACGAATTTCCCGTGTCTGCGCGTCAGACGTTCCTGGCGCACGCCGGGGTGTCTCCGCTGCCGCGGCGTGTGGTTGAGGCGATCGGGGCCTATGCCCAGGCCGGCTCCATCGATGACCAGGAGGAGGCCCTTGAACCGGGATTAGTGGGTCAGGTTCGACGATTGGCGGCGAGTTTGATTGGAGCCGACCACGACGAGGTTTCATTGGTGGGACCCACCTCACTGGCCTTGAGCCAGGTGGCGGCCGGGCTTCAGATGAAACGGGGTCAGAATGTTCTCATCTATCACGACTGCTATCCCTCCAACGTTTATCCTTGGATGGCGTTGGCAGACCGGGGTGTCGAGGTACGTCTGATGAACATCCGCGAACTCGGCAAGGTTCGGGTGGTGGATGTTCAGGGACAAATTGATGAAGATACTCGCTTGGTGGCCATCGCCAGTGCGCACTACCTGACGGGGTGGCGCATCAATATCGATGCCATCGGTCGAATGCTCCGATCCAAGGGGGTGCTCTTCTGCCTGGATGCAATCCAGACTCTGGGTGCCTTTCCAACCTCCGTGGCCAATGTCGATATTTTGGCCGCGGACGCCCACAAATGGTTATTGGGACCGTGCGCAGCGGGACTCCTGTACATCCGCAAGGAGGCTCGGCCACAAATCCGTCCGGTGGTTCACGGCTGGCACAATTTGCAGTGCCCAGATTATCTCACTCAAGACGACTTGGTCTTTCACGAGGGAGCCCGACGCTACGAGGCCGGTTCGCACAATTTTCTGGGGCTCCACGGTTTGAAGGCCGCCCTGGAACTGGTGCAGGAGGTGGGCGTGGAAGCCATCGCCACCGAATTGGCCCGGAAGCGTCTGTGGTTGGTGCCCGAGTTGGTCGCCAAGGGGTACACGGTGCTCCACGGCGATGCTCACGTGGACAATGCCGGTGGCATCACCAGTTTCTACCGGGACGGGACCGACATGCGAGCGGTGTACCAGAAACTGAAGGCCGAAGGCGTCACCGCTTCCCACCGGGTCTTGCCCGGCGGTCAGGCCGTGGTCCGTCTTTCGCCGCATTTCTACAATACCGACGACGAGCTGCGCCGTTGCCTCGAGCTGGTGTAGGCCGATGGGGCCCGATGGGATGGTCCGGCTCCGTGCTCACACCACGGCGACGTGATTCTCCAATCGTCCGATACCATCGATCTCGATGATCACCCGGTCGTCTGCGGCTAGGGTGAAGTCATTGGGCGGAACGATGCCGGTGCCCGTTAGCAGCATGCTGCCGTAGGGGAAACTTTCACAGCGGTGCAGCCAGCGGGCCAATTCATCGAACGAGCGCTTGATTTGGGAAACCTGGGTCGCCCCCTGGAACACCAGGGTATCGGCCCGATGGATCTCCATCCGGATGCACCAGGAACGCGCCTCGGCCTCGTCGACTCCGAGGCGGATCCACGGGCCAATTGCGCACGACGCGCGATAGGTCTTGGCCTGGGGCAGGTAGAGCAGGTTTTCGCCTTCGATGTCTCGTGAACTCATGTCGTTGCCGATGGTGAAGCCCACTCGCTGACCGTATCGGTTGAAGACCAGTACTAACTCCGGCTCTGGCACGCTCCAACGGGCATCGCTGCGGATGCCGACCGGGCCCCCCGGTCCCACCACCTTGGAACCGAGGGCCTTGAAGAAGATCTCCGGCCGAGCGGCTTCGTAGACCCGATCATAGGCCGTCGCGCTGAAATCCGATTCCTCCATGCGGGCAGCCTTGCTGCGAAGATAGGTCACGCCGGCCGCCCAGATCTCCTGATTGTTGACTGGCGCGGCGAGAATGGCATCCGAGACCGGGAGCCGAATGAAGCTCCGTGACGCCTCACGCCTCAGGTTCTCGAAAGGGTCTAAACCCTCGAGAGCATAGCTGAGGTTATGGATGCCGACGCTGGTCAGGTCGATGAGCTCGAGGTCGTCGACGGTGAGTCCGATGCGGGCGATGGAGTTGGCCTTCGTGTAGTAATAACCGACCTTCATGCGACGAAGCCAACACGGTTTCGACGTCGGACTCAACCCCTGGTCGTGTCGCAGTCGTGCGGCCTGGGATCGCCAAGGCAGGGGTGTCGGAGTTAGATCCCCTCGGCGAAGTTGGCGGCTGAATGCACGGTGGCGACCTCGGGAGAAAGGTTGTTGGCCCCGGTGGACAAGACCCGGTATTCCCGAATCTGAAAGCTCACCGAGGATCCTTGCTCCAGGCCCTGACGGAGGAATTCGTCTTTCACGATGCGGGTGCGCAGAATCAATCCGGATGGGGTCTCCAGTTCGAGCCGCAGTTGGACTCCCAGGAAGTAGACATGACGGATCACCGCAGAATGGGGGTGCTCCTGAAGATTGCTGGAGATCTGGACGGCATAGGGTCGAAAGCCAATTCGTAGGGTCTCTCCTTCGGCCACGCCGTGGCTCGGGAAACTCAATTCGTTGAGGCGGGCGGCACCGCCGCGGACCGTCAATTCCAGCACGTTCAGCACACCGATGAAGCGGGCCACGAATTCATTCTTCGGTTGTTCGTAGACGTCGCGCGGGGATCCGATTTGCTCAAGCCGGCCCCGACTGAAGATCACAATCCGATTACTGACCTCCATGGCCTCTTCCTGATCGTGGGTGACGAAGATCGTGGTGACGTGGAGCTCCCGGTGCAGGCGCACCAGCCATTCGCGCAGCTCCTGGCGAATCTTGGCATCGACCGCTCCGAAGGGTTCGTCGAGCAGGAGTACCGAAGGCCGTGGGGCGAGTGCCCGGGCAATGGCCACCCGCTGGCGCTGGCCACCGGACAATTGGTGCGGCAGGCGGCGTCCGAGACCGTCGAGCCCAAAGAGCTTGAGTAGTTCGTCCACGCGGGCCTGCATCTCGGCCGGAGGGGTGTTCCGGATCTTGAGGCCGAAGGCGACGTTGTCGAACACGCTCATCGTCTTGAAAAGGGCGTAGCTCTGAAAAACGAAGCCGATGTTGCGCTTCTGGACAGGCACGTCGTTGACGCGCTCACCGCGGACGAGCAGATCTCCAGAGGTGGGCACCTCCAACCCGGCGATCATCCGCAGCACGGTGGTCTTGCCGCCACCGCTCGGTCCGAGCAGGGCGACGAGTTCGCCATCGGCGACCGTCAACGACACATCTTCGACCGCGCTCACGCTGCCGAAACGCTTGGACACATGGCGCAGTTCAATGCTCATGACTAGAAAGGGAATCGTATTGGCCTAAGGCCTGTTCGGCCGCTTGGCGGCGTTCGAGCCACGTCTTTAGCCCAAGGGTGATTAAGGCCAGAATGGCCAGGAGACTGGCGGCGCTGAAGGCACCGACCGACTGGTACTCCTGGTGCAGTTTTTCAATACGCAAGGGCAGGGTCTCGGTGACACCCGAAATGTGCCCACTCACCACGGAGACGGCTCCGAATTCTCCCATGGCCCGCGCATTGCAAAGAATGACTCCGTACAGGAGGCCCCACTTTACTGACGGCAAGGTCACGTACCGGAAGGTTTGCCATCCGGTCGCGCCCAGGGTGAGGGCGGCTTGCTCGGCATCGCTGCCCTGGGCCTCCATCAAAGGGATGAGTTCTCGAGCAACGAAGGGGAAGGTCACAAATAGCGTCGCTAGAACGATGCCTGGGACAGCGAAGATGATCTGTATGTCTTTAGAATCGAGCCAAGGCCCGAGATATCCCTGAGCCCCGAACATCACCACATAAATGAGCCCAGACACCACGGGAGACACCGAGAACGGAAGGTCAATCAAGGTGATGAGCAGCGCTTTGCCTCGGAATTGGAACTTGGCCACTGCCCAGGCGGCAATCACACCGAAGACGAGGTTGAGCGGGACGCAAATGGCAGACACCAGCAGGGTGAGCAGCACCGCCGACCGCGTGTCTGGCTGTTGAAGGGACTGGATATATGCAGACCACCCTTTAGCAAAGGCCTGCGCAAACACATTGGCCAAGGGCAGCAGGAGGAAGACTCCGACGAATCCAACGGCGATCCCGATGAGGACCTTGCGGATAAACTCCGGTTCTTCAATCCCTCGGCGGGATTTGCTGTTCATGGCCACCTGGGGACCTTTGGGAATGCCGTGGGCCATGGTCAGCGTTGAAACCGGCTGGCCCAGCGTTCGAGCAGGTTGATGGTGATGAGGATGGCGAAGGACGCGCTGAGCATCACCACAGCCACGGCCATGGCATTGGCGTACTCGAATTGGTCCAGCCAACCCATGATGACCTGAGGGGTGATTTCGGAGACGTAAGGTTTATTGGAAGAGATGAAGAGGACCGAGCCGTATTCACCCACCGCCCGAGCAAAGGCCAGGGCAAAGCCGGTCATCAAGGCTGGCAATAGGGCAGGAAAAACCACCCGGCGAAAAGTGCACCATCGGCCGGCACCGAGTGTGGCGGCGGCCTCCTCCAACTCGACCTCAAATTCTTCCAGAACGGGCTGCAGCGTCCGAACGACGAAGGGTAGGCTGACGAACGTAAGGGCTAGGACGATGCCGCCGGTGGTGTACGCCAGATGGATTCCCAGCGGCACCAGAAATTGTCCCAGCCAGCCGGTCTGTGAAAACAGATTGGCTAGGGTGAGCCCTGCCACGGCCGTCGGAAGGGCAAAGGGGAAATCGACCAGGGCATCTAAGATTTTGCGACCCGGAAACCGGTAACGGGTTAATACCCAGGCCAGCAGCGTGCCGAGCACCGCGTTGATGGTGGCGGCGAGGAATGAGGCCCCAAAGGTGAGTCGGTAGGCGGCCAAGGCCCGATCGCTGAACGCCACCCGGACAAAGTCCGCCCAACTCATCGCAGTGACGCGGATCAACAGCCCCGCCAGCGGGATGAGGACAACAAGGCTCAGGTAGACGATGGAATAGCCCATCGTTATCCCGAATCCCGGCAGTACATTATTTCGCTTTTGGCCCATCTCCCTGAAGGTCAAAAGGCTATTGGGCCTTCTTGATGGTTGTAAACACATAAAGACAACCGAGATTGTCGGGATTAGAGAGAGTGCCCTGTTTGTGACTTGGCCATTGAAGCGCGATCGGGCTTTGGACAGGTTCTCCGCGATGTCGATTCCGAGCGAATTCAACAACGTCACCGCCGTTGCCAAAGCCAATGTCTATTTCGAGGGCAAGGTGGTGTCTCACACGATCCGTTTTTCTGACGGCACCAAGAAGACCCTGGGCCTGATCTATCCCGGCAAGTTCCACTTTGGAACCGACCAGGCTGAGCGGATGGAAATCGTGGCCGGCCATTGCGTCATCCGTCTGGATGGAACCGAGGAAACCCGATCGGTTGCTGCCGGTTCGTTCTTTGATGTCCCCGCCAAATCTGGCTTTGACATCGAAGTCTCGAGCGGGATTTGCGAGTACATTTGCTCGTTCCTGCCGTGAGGTGATGGTTGCCTCAGGGATGTGCTTCTGAGGGCCGTTGAGACGTTGACTTGGTAGGGGGGCAGAGCGTTTGCTCTGAGCCCTCTCCTATGAATCGCCGTCGCTTTCTGTTGGGGGCCTCCGCCCTTCCGCTCTTGCCGTCTTGGGCTCTGGCTCAAGGATCAAAGTCCTATCGTTTCGGTCTGATCGCCAAGTCCCAGGGGAATGCCGTTTTCCAGGTGGCTCGGGTCGGTGCCGAGGACGCCGCTCGGGAGCTCGGTGCCCGGCACGGGGTGAAGATCCGCATCGACTGGCGGACCCCCAATGAGGAAGACGCTCAGAAGCAGGCCGAGGCCATCGAGCAATTAGTCCTGGCGGGTGCGGATGGAATTGCCGTCAGTTGCAGCGATGCCAACAAGGTGACCGACGCCATCAACAAAGCGGTGGGTGATGGAGTGCCGGTGGTCACCTTCGATTCGGATGCGCCCGCCTCCAAGCGACTGGTTTGCTATGGCGTGGATGACGGCCTGTGCGGTGAACAGGTGATGAGCGAATTGGCCCGAGTTTTGGGAGGCAAGGGGATCATCGCCATTTTGGCCGGCAACCAGAATGCGCCCAATTTGCAGAAGCGCGTTGCTGGCGTCCGCAAAGAGGCCAAAAAATACCCGGGAGTGGTCATCCGAGATACGTACTATCATCGGGAAACCCCGCAGGATGCGGCCGCTCGCATGGAGCAGGTCCTTCAGGCCAATCCGGACATCACCGGTTGGGCCTTAATTGGAGGATGGCCTCTCTTCACTGAGAATGCCCTCAAGTGGCAGCCAGGCACGGTTCAATGTGTCAGCGTCGACGCATTGCCGATTTGCTTGAACTATCTCCGCAGCGGGCACGTTCAGGTGCTCTTGGCTCAGCAATGCCACGCCTGGGGCTACCGATCAGTGGAGCACTTGTTTAACAAGGTGCACTTGCGCAAAAATCCGGACTCGCCCCGGGATGTTAGCCCCTTGGTTCGAGTGGACCGATCCAATGTCGAGGCCTACGCCAAGAACTGGGAGAAATGGCTTCCGAAATGATGCTCCGCTCAACCGGGTGCAGGGTTTCAGATCACGTCCATGATCATGGAGACGGTGCGACCGATGCTGCCCTGATTCTCACGGACAATTGCCTGGGCACGGAGGCCGAGAGCCGCTCGTTCGGCAGGGTTTTCGAGTAACCGGATCAACGCCGATTCCAGACCCGCTTCATCGGCGACTTGCACGGCGGCGTTGGCCTTCACGAAGCTTGGCGCGATATCGGGGAAGTTCTCCATGTGCGGGCCGAAGACCACCGCCTTGCCAAGAGCGGCCGGTTCAATGGGGTTTTGTCCGCCCTGTGCGGTGAGACTCTTGCCCACGAAGGCAATATCGGCCCGGGTGTAGAAGTGGCGGAGTTCACCGGTGGTGTTGACCAGCAGGCATTCTAGGTCCCCCGTTTTGTGCCGGGTGTTCGGCCGCATGTCTTTGCGGGAGATGAATCGCACGCCCAAAGCCTGCAGTTCTGCTCCGACAGCGGCACCGCGTTCATGATGCCTTGGCACGAGCACGAGGAAGAGCCTGGGGAACCGGGACTTCAAGCGGAGGTACATTGAGGCCAGGATTCGTTCTTCACCGTCATGGGTGCTGCCGGCCACTAGAACGACGGTATCAGGAATGACTCCCAATTGACCCAGTAGGCTGGTGACATCCAGCGTGCGGGTGTCATCGAGTTTGGCGGCGTCGAACTTGAGGCTGCCCACCACGTGGATGGCTTCTTTGCGGCAACCGAGTTGAAGCAAGCGCTCCGCATCGGCGTCGTTCTGCGCACCCACCCCTTCAAATCCCGCGAAGAGATCCCGGAAGAGGAACCCAAACCGGCGGTAGCCCCGGAAGGAGCGCTCCGAGAGGCGAGCATTGACCAAGAAATACGGGACCCCACGGCGTTGGAGACTCCACAGAAAATTGGGCCAGATCTCGGCCTCCACCAGAATGACCGCTTCGGGGTTGATGAGGCCGATGGCGCGTTGGATGTGTTTCCGGCGATCGATGGGGTAGTAGACCTTGGTAATATGCGCCGGAAGGTGGTCGCGCAGGAGGCCCATGCCCGTCGAAGTCGTCGTGGAGACAACGATCTTGTGCAAGGGCAGCAGCGGTTCCATGGCCCGGATCAACTGCGTGCACACGTTCACCTCGCCGACGCTCACCGCATGGAACCAAATCACCTGACGGTTCGTCAGGGCCTGCTTGAGCTTGGCGTCATATAGGCCGAATCGCTCGCCGAACCCGGCCTGCCAGGACCCGCGACGGTACATCTTAAGGAAATACCACGGAGCCGACAGGGCGAACCCGATGTTGAAGAGAATGTTGTAGAGAAGTCGCATGAACAGCGTTGTCGCGGAAAACGGAACGGAACGGAGGTCACTGTCCCAACGTTCCGGCGGAGCCAAAGGTTACGGATTTTTTTGACGAGGCCGAACCTGGCGAGGTGTGGGCGAAGGGGGCTCGGCGGCGGTTTCCTTCGTGCCGATCCTTTGCACAAAGGCACCAATCCAATCGCTGGCCCGCTGTTCTTGGGCTTTGGCTACTTCAAGAACTTCTTGGGCAGAGACGACTTGAGTTTTTCCGCCTAAACCGGCCGCCGCGTTGGTGATGCAGCTGCATCCGGCCACCCGCAACCCGCATTGGCGGGCCGCGATGACTTCCGGCACGGTGCTCATTCCCACAGCATCGGCGCCCCAGCTGCGGAAGGCCCGGATCTCGGCCGGTGTTTCAAAACTGGGACCGGAAACGGCCAGATAGACACCCTCGCGGACCGGCAGACGGATCGACCGCGCTGCTGCTTTCAAATGCGTTTGCAGTTCCGGATCGTAGGTCCGTGTCATGTCGACGAAACGGGTTTCGCCCTCGGCGACCGCTCCCCGGAGCGGATTCATGCCCAGGAAATTAATGTGGTCGTTCAGGATCATGAAATCACCGACGCGGAACTTGGGGTGAATGCCGCCCGCAGCATTGGTCACCAGCAGCGTCTCGACACCCATGGCCGCAAGGACTCGAGTGGGAAAGACCACTTCGTTGGGCTCAAACCCTTCATAGTAGTGAGCACGGCCACTGAGCACGGCCACGGGCACCGAATGCCAGGTTCCGATCCGCAGTCGTCCCTCATGCCCTGGGGCGCTTCCAACGGGGAAGCCGGGCAGGTCTCGATAGGAGAATTCTCGGTCCACCGAAACGGACTGGGCGATGGGACCAAAGCCACTACCGAGAATGATGGCCAACCGGGGCCTCAGAGAGGTCCGGCGCAGGATCAACGAGGCAGTGGACGAGGGAGAGGGTAGTGATTGGGTTCGACGAGGCATGGAGCGGGAGCGGATGACGGAACTCAGCCGGGGATTACAGCCGCGCGTTGGGCGTGGGAAGCCAATGCGGCCTCGAAGAGTTCGTGGCTTCGGACTGCTTCGTCCGGGGTGACACAACCAAAGCGGTTGCCGAGGGCCCCAGCGTGTTCAGCCGCGAAGGCGGCCCACATCTGCAGAAAACAGTCCGGGAAGCCGGGCTCGAAGATGCCCCCAGTGATCGTGGGGAACGGTGTCTGGAATCCGAGGTCCGTGCGGCTCCACCACTGCTCTTTCGAGCGGTCGAACTTCCAGAGCGTCTTTGGTTCAGCGGTGGAGTAACGCATGCCGCCGTCGGTGCCGAGGATCTCGATGGACCAGGTGTTGGTGGCTCCTGGCGCCAAGCGCTTCATCTCGAAGCGCATGGGGGTTTCGATGCCGTTTATAGTGGCCTCGGTGTGGAGCATGGCGTTGTCCCAAGTGTCGCAGGGGGCCATACCTCCTTTGCCGTCGGGGCGCTCGTGATAAATCTTTTGCAACTGGGCATAGACTCGGTTCGGGAACCATCCGAGGCGGAAGGGAACATGGACGACGTGCATTCCTAGGTCGCCCATCACGCCGATGGCCCCGCAGGTGCGGACCTGACGCTTCCAATTCACTGGCTTGGTCGGATCGAGGTCGCTCGCATGCCAGAAGCAGGAGCGCACTTCCAGGGGTTTGCCCATGGCGCCAGATTGAGCCCACTCGACAACTCTCTGAACTCCCGGCAGGAACGGAAACTCGGAGCTGCAGCGCACGAACCGACCAGACTTGGCGGCCGCATCGCGGATGCGTCGGGCGGCTGCCAGATCGATGCCGAAGGGTTTCTCGGCCAACAAATCCTTTCCGGCGGCCAATACGTCGAGGTAGATGGCTTCGTGAAGGTTGTGGGGCACGGCCACGTACACGACATCCACCTCGGGTGAGGCGAGGAGTTGGCGGTGGTCCGGGGTAAGCAGTTTGACTGTTGGGATTTGGCGGAACCAGTCGAGTAGGGTGGGTTGAAGGTCACAGACCGCGACCAACTCTACTTGCACGGGGAAGTTGTTGAGGACGAACCAGCGGGCAAACGCGCTGGCGGCCTCGCGGCCCATGAGGCCGCCGCCGATAATGCCGACACGGAGGGTGGGTTTCATGAAATGGATCGGGAGGGACGCTTCTGGGGGGAGCTCTGAGCCACCTCTCCGCTCGGCGGGAGGGTCGTGTTCGGGCTTTGTTGCCCGAGCAGCTGATCTCGGAGGTCCGCGAACCCGCTGAACGCCGCGAGGTTTCGATTCAAGAGGCTGAGCAACTGATCGTGAGTGAGTCCTTCAGCGGAAAGAATCTCGGGGATGGGTTTCCCTGACGAGACCTCTTGATGAACTCTGCGGAGGGTCCGGATGGTCAGGGCCGAATCGTTGCGTCCTAACGCGGCGGAGCGGGACGCTGCCGAAAGGTGGGACGCGCCCGCAGCGAAACCGATAGACGGATGATCGGGGGTGGTCGGTCGATCGACCGTGGCCTTCACCTGGTTCCAGGCCTCGACCACTGCTTCTGAGCGGCCTCGCATCCCGATGGAACGCCGGAAGCTATTCTCGACGAATCGTAGGTGCACCAAGTCTTGGGCGGCCGCATTGACATCTCGACCGGTGCGCGCCGGAGCGGCGTTACGGATGACCTCGAGTTCGCTGGCGAAAATCTCCGGGTTTATCCAAAAGCTGAGGGCCGCCAACGGGCGGAACTGCAGTGGGACGATCCGCAACAACAGATGACGCTCAAAGGCAGCCAGACTGCAACCATGATGGTGGCAGTAGGCATCCCTGAAATTGGTGTGAACCGATGGGGCAATGGCCATGGATGAGTTCGACTCGTAGAGGCTTCGCAAGAATCCGACTTCTAGCCGTGAGGTGTCAACGGTGTGACAGATTCTTTGCAGTCAGCGCGTGAGTGCAGCTTTAGGTACGAACTCGGTAAAGGGTTTCTCCGGCTTTGGGAACATACAGAATGCCCTCGGACTCCCGCCCCTCGAATTGGGCTGGATCAATGGTGCGCCAGTCCCGGTAGCCCAGGTTGATTTCGCGGCACACCGATTCTGGTATTCCAGTGGCCAGCGTCACCCGGGCTCGACGTGTTTCAACTCCGTTTTCGTAGGTGCCCTGTCCGAAGACATGGGTGCTGTGGGCCAGGGTTCCCCACGGGAAATCCTTGAAGTGATCCCATTGTTTTAGGAAGTAGTCGCGGCAGTGGTAGCCGACCTGCCGAATCAGCGCTCCATGGACCACACTGACCTCATGGAGGTGGGGCGCATAGATGATGAGTTCGCCACCCGGAGCCAGGACCGGCTCTAGTTTGTACATGCACTTGGCCCCGACCCATAGCTCATCATACATGGCCGGCGCACAGCTGAGAATGGTGTGGAATTGGCGATCCTTCCATTCGATGTGCGTTTGGGCTGACAAGTCGGCAGCCTGATCCCAGGCAGCTTCGGGGGTTCCAGTAAACATCCCGGCCAATTCTCCGTGGCCTCCGGGTTTTACGACCAAGGCCAGACACAACTTGGGAATGGGCACCATGGCACCAGCGCGATCTACCACTCGGCGTACCGGGGTCCATTTCTGACCAATGACTCCCACGGTGGTGATCACGGCGCCGAGCCAGTGAAAGAAGTTGAGAATTTCAGGGCCACCGACTCCGGGGAATAGGTACTTGTTGCCGCCGCTGAACCCGACGACCTCGTGCGGAAATACCGGTCCAATAATAACGATTTGATCGTAGCCCAAGACACGCCGGTTAATCGACACGGGCACATCCATCGCGAAGAGCCCGTTGGACAGGGTTCGTATCTCATCGGCGGGGATGACTCCCAAGGTTTCCAGGGCGGCCGGGTTGTCCCATTCGTGGTTGAAGAATCCGACGGATCCATATCGGGAGGCACGTTCCTCCATGGTGATCTCCAGTCGGTCGCAAATGGCCTCCTCAGACATTGCTGGGTGCGTGCCCAATGCGATGAGAATATCCAAGGCGGCCACCGATTCAGACCACTCGGCGTGCAAGGCCTTGAAGACGGCTCCTATCGGTGCGGTGCGCGTGCCATCGGGAATGATGAGCAGCACACGTTTTCCGTGGAAACGGTGGGCCGGGTGATGAGTGACCACCCAGGAGGCTATTTCGGATTGGTTCATCGGAAAATCACACCTCCCGAATCCTAGGCTCGGCAAGGGCGCCTGAGAGCATGGTCGATTCGATCTTGGGATGACAAATCCGATATCGGTATTATCGGAAATCGGTAGGACGGGCGGAATCGACCGCAACACCGTCCCCGCGCCGTGGACCTGCCCGGGGTCCGCCCCATTACGGCATCGAGAGTGCCTTGAGAGCTTCGAGCACTTCTTCGGCATGGGTCTCCGGTTTCACCGAATCCCAAATTCGTGCGATACGACCCTCTGGGTTGATCAGGAAGGTCACTCGATGAATACCCTGGTACTTTCGTCCCATGAAGACTTTCTCGCCCCAAGCCCCGAAGGCGTTGGCGACCACCGCCTCCGTGTCCGCTAAAAGGGGGAAGGGAAGTAGATGCTTGTTGGTGAACTTCACGTGGGATTTCACCGTGTCAGCGCTGACTCCAAGGACAACGGCTCCCGCCTTTTGAATCGCTGCATACTGGTCGCGGAATCCGCAGGCCTCTTTGGTGCAACCCGGGGTGTCGTCGCGAGGGTAGAAGTAAATGACCACCGGCGTTCCGAGAAGGTCTTTGGAATCGATTTGCGAACCGTTGGTGACCACCGCGCTGAATGGCGGGGCTGGATCACCCGGACGAAGACTTAAAGTGATAGATTTGGCCATGTCCGGCAATTTATGTGGGAAGAGGTTTTGCGCAATGGGCGAGGGCAGTCAGTCGCAATCCTTCCAGCGTTAATCCAGGGACCACCGCCTCGATCTCCGGCAACCCGCGAGCAATCAGGCGGGCGTAGCCGCCGGTGGCCACGACCGGCAGGCGACGCACGCCTAGTTCTCGGCGCAGCTCGATGATGAGGCCACGCACCAGACCCCTGTAACCGAAGACGGCTCCGGAGAGCATCGCCTCCTCGGTGTTGCGGCCGACCACCCGTCGGGGATTCCGGATACGAATCCGAGGCAGGAGCGCCGTCTTTTCGTGCAGATAATCCGTCATCGCTGAAAGCCCCGGGGCGATGATGCCGCCCACATAACGACCCGACTGGTCCACCACGTCGAAGGTGACCGCGGTACCAAAATCGACGACCAGCGCTGGAGCTCCGTAGTGGTGATGTGCGGCGACCGCGTTAGCCAAGCGATCCTGACCAATAGTGTCCGGGTGGGGGTAATCGATGCCCACACCGCGCAACGACTGCGGGGTCAGTTGCAGAGGGGCTAAGTTCAACCGCGAGTGAGCCCATCCAGTCAGGAGGGGGGTTGCTTTCGGAACCACACTGCAGAAACACAGTTGGTCGGGCATGCGCTTGGGAAGCAGCGCCTCGAGCAATTTTGTCGCGGTCCCATCGGACCACGCCGAGGTGGGAATGTCGCCCAGCGTTCGGAGGCTGCGCGGGCCGCCCAAGCCCACATGGGTGTGCGTGTTGCCCACGTCCAGTAGCAGCATCATGGCGTCGGTCCCTTGGCTAGAGACACGTCACCGCCGATGATGTGCTCCAATCGCCCATGTTCAGTCCGGACCAGCAGGGCTCCGTCTTCATTGAGAGATTCGGCTCGGCCGACGACAACTCGGTCGGCTATTCGGATTGTCACCCGTTGACCGAGGGTGCTGCAGCGCCGCATCCACTCGTCGCTTATTTCATGGAAATCACCCCGACGGAGCCGTCCATACGCGGCGTCCAACTCGGCGAGGACGGCGGCCGCGAGATCGGAGCGATCAAAGGTGCGCCCGCCTTCGATGCGCAGCGATGTGGCGATAGCACGCAATTCCTCGGGCATCTCCTCCGCACCCAAATTCACGTCGATACCGATGCCCAGCACCACGTGCCGGATGTGGTCGAGTTCGGCCCCGAGTTCGAGCAAAATGCCGGCCACCTTTCGGGTGCCGAAGACGATGTCATTGGGCCACTTGATCTCGGGCTTCAGTCCGGTGTGGCGTTCTATCCCACGGGCCACGGCCACAGCGCTGACCACGGTCAATTGCGTGGCGGCGGCAGGAGGAAGTTGCGGTCGGAGCAGTACGGAGAACCAGAGGCCTTTGCCCGACGGGGATATCCACTGCCGACCTAGGCGTCCTCGCCCGCGAGTTTGAGATTCGGCAAAGACAACGATGCCCTCGCGGACCGAGTCTCGGGCCATTTTTTCAACCACATCATTGGTGGAGGCCGTCACTTGGAAAACTTGGATATCGCGTC
>Ga0114977_10000801_pt1 | contig 20853 bp, 17 predicted proteins | sample S_130805_MF_Meta_FD_87026 | JGI IMG/M metagenome (GOLD analysis project Ga0114977, IMG submission 87026) | Freshwater microbial communities from Lake Simoncouche, Canada to study carbon cycling - S_130805_MF_MetaG | ecosystem: Environmental > Aquatic > Freshwater > Lake | place: Lake...
GGCTTCACGCACGGTTTGCTTAATTAAATTTTATAAATTGAAAAAAAGGGGAGTAATAAATGTCAGAGTGGAAAAGCAGTCGCGACCCAAAAGGTCCAATGCATGCTGGTATTTCATTATTAAATAATCAAAAGGTTGTAAGTGCTGATGCAGACAACCTTCCCGAGAGTGCAAAAAGATTTTCTGATGGAAGTCGCTGGAAAGTAGAGATTCCCTCTGTTGAAGGTCCAGCTGCGATGCGCGTTGTTATGGAAGAGGCTGCAAAACATAAATTAGCTTTTCATCGCGCCAGCCAAGGCAGTGGAATAATGATGCTTACAGATCCAGAGATTAAAGAATTTTTAGAGTTGGGCGAAAAAGCTAAAGCCGAAGTTTGTCTTTTCGTTGGACCGCGTTCATCTTGGGATATTGGTCGTGCGACTATCGGTACATCAAGCGCAACAGTTCATCCATCACTACGTGGCGCTGATCAACTTCGTTTCGCCGTTGAAGATGTGCTACACGGTGTGAAACTAGGAGTTAAATCGGTATTAGTTGGTGATATCGGATTGCTTAATGTTTTAGGCAAAGCTAAACGCAGTGGAGATTTACCTGGGGATCTAGTCTTAAAAACCTCAGTTGCACTCCCTTGCAACAATCCAGCGACTGCTGCGCTGTATGAAGATCTTGGCGCTTCAACTTTGAACCTGACTACAGATTTATCGTTGGCTCAAATTTCAGCTATCCGTTCGCAAGTTGATATCCCTGTCGACGTCTATGTAGAAGCCGCTGACGATTTTGGGGGAGCGGTTCGTCATTACGAAGTTCCAGATTTAGTTCGCGTTGCTGCCCCTATTTATTTGAAATTTACTATTCGTAATGCTCCTGGGCTTTACCCATCTGGTGCTCATTTGCAAGGCGCGGTTGAAGCAACTGCACGTGAGCGAGTACGACGTGCAGCAATTGGAACTGGAATGCTTGCTCGCTACGAAATGAGTTAAAAATTTCACAAAGTAAAGCTTTTGTCTCCAAAATATCGATGCAGGCAGCGCAAATTGGGGGCGAAAATCCACTTCCGATGTTCAGAAATCAAAATAGGGACCGCTCGGTAAAGTTTCTAAATGATTTTTCTGCTGAACAAAGTAATTTAGTTGGATATGAAACTGGCGAAATCTATCTGCCACACCGCTGGCAGGATAGATACACCCGAGAATTAAAAGCAACAGAAATTACTACTGTTGTTCTTGAAAATGAAAAGTTACAGGCAACATTCTTGCCTGAACTTGGCGGACGCTTATACTCTCTATTTGATAAAGAGAATCGACAAGAACTGCTTTTTACTAATCCAATTCTGCAATTTGCTAACCTTTCAATTTTAAACGCTTGGTTTTCAGGTGGAATTGAATGGAATATGGGGCAATACGGCCACACATTTGGAACATGTTCTCCTGTGCATATTGCCAAGTTAATTGATGCAAAGGGTAATGAATTTATTCGGATTTATGATTATGAAAGAACTCGGAATTTTTATTGGGCTATTGACTGCCATTTGCCCTCAGGAGCAAAAAATTTAAGAGTCCACGTCCGGATAATTAATGATCGATCCGAAATGACACCAATGTATTGGTGGACAAACATTGCAGTACGTGAAACTCCAAAAGCCCGAGTATTCGGCAGTACTGATGATGTAATTTTTGTGGATCAAGGTTTTGCGGGATATGGAACTGGGAAATTACCTTTTCTGCCAACGGTTCCTGAAGTTGATCTTTCTTTTCCACAGAATTTTCCATTTGCGAATGAGTATTTCTTTCAAAATCTCAAATCTTTGAGCTCTCCATGGGAATCAATCCTTTATGAGGACGGTCAAGTTTTTTATGAACGCAGTACGGCGGCGTTGCGCTACAAGAAGATGTTTTGCTGGGGCAATCACGTTGGAGGCAGGGGCTGGCAGGAATTCCTATCAGATGCTTCCTCACCAAACTTCTCTCCTTATTTAGAACTTCAGGCTGGTCTGGCTCCAACCCAACTTCATGGCTATGAAATGCCTAGCAATTCAGAGATTTCTTTTACACAATTTTTCGGTAGTTTTGAAAAGTCAGAAAATCAGCAACTTCTTAAAGCAGAATGGTCAGCTGCGCAAGAAAAAATGTCAGATCAAATAGAAAAAGTTGCTCCAATAGAATTACTTGAAAGTGAAAATCTACGATTAAAGAAACTGGCTACTCAAATTCCAGTAGAGATTCTGTTCTATGGAAGTAGCTGGGGCGCACTTGAACAAAGTCGAAGAGAAAAATCAGGTGAGAATATTCCAGTTGGATTACTTTTCGGATCTGCTAAAAGTGAGGAGGTGGGGGATTGGATTGAACTGCTTGAAACTGGAAATTATCCAAGTAGTGATGTGACGAAAACTCCATCATCATGGATGGTTCAAAAAGAATGGATCTCACGACTAGAGAAGAGTCCGCAAAATTGGTTAAGTGCACTTCATATTGGAAATTACTATTTTGAAATTGGTGAGCAAGAATTAGCGATTGACCATTGGAATAAATCTCTAGAATTCGACTCTTCGTCATGGGCGTTACGCAATTTAGCAGTAGCTCAGAGAGATTCTGGAAATTTATTGACAGCTTTAGAGCTTTACGAAAAAGCTATAAACAAATTCGCTCCAGATTTACATGATGCATTTTATGAAGAGTATTTACAGTTACTTATTACAGCAGAAAGATATGAGCAACTTTGGAAAATTTACACTGAGATTATTTCAATTAGATGTCCAAGTGAGCGGATAGATTTAGCGGCGGCTAAAGCTGCCTTGCAATTAGGACACTTTGAGTTTTTGGCAAAGATCTTTACGCGCACTTTTGCCCAAATTCGAGAGGGCGAATCCACGTTAGTGGCGATCTGGTTCGAGCATCAAGCGATTTTGGCCGCGCAGCTATCAGGAGTGCCTGTTGATGATCAGATTAGAAAACGGGTCCGGCAAAGTGCCAGGCCACCAAAAAATATAGATTTTAGGATGATCGAGAGTTAGCAAAATCCAGCCGTTCTAATAGGATTAAGTCATGAGCGATAAGAGTGTAAGTAAAACCAAAAACGTAAAACGACAGTTCCCTAAATGGCGTGACCTAAAGCCCCTATTGGTTTTCACTGTGCCAACTTTGAAACGCAAAAAGGCCCGCCTTGCTGCCGCGTACACAATCTGGGATTTGCGCGATATCGCCAAAAAGCGAACACCAACTGGTCCCTTTGATTACACAGATGGTTCTGCCGAATCGGAAGTTAGCCTTACGCGCGCTCGTCAGGCATATCAAGATATTGAATTCAATCCGAGCATTCTTAAAGATGTTTCAAAAGCAGATTTAACTTGTGAAGTCTTAGGACAAAAGTTTTCGATGCCTATGGGAATCGCGCCAACAGGTTTTGCGCGCATGATGCAAACCGAAGGTGAGATCGCTGGCGCCCGCGCTGCTGAAAAATTTGGAATTCCTTTTTCACTTTCTACACTTGGAACAACAACCATCGAAGATGTGGTTGCGGCAGCGCCAAATGGCAGCAACTGGTTCCAGTTATATATGTGGAAAGACCGCGAAGGAAGTATGGCCCTCGTTGAGAGAGCACAAAAGGCTGGCGTAAAGAACTTACTTCTGACTGTGGACGTGCCTGCGTCTGGTCAACGAATTAGAGATTACCGAAATGGTTTAACAGTTCCACCACGTTTGAGTGCTAAAACAGTAATTGATGCTTTGCCTCGGCCAGCCTGGTGGATCAATTTCCTAACTACACCGGCAATTCAATTTGCATCCCTATCAAATTGGCCTGGCACTGTTGGCGAATTGCTAGATTACATGTTTGACCCAACTATGACTTTCGAAGATTTAAAGTGGGTGCGTGAGCAGTGGAAAGGCAATTTAATTGTCAAAGGCGTCCAAAATTTAGAGGATGCTAAAAAATCTGCTGAGCTAGGCGCTGATGCAGTGTTGCTTTCAAATCACGGAGGACGTCAATTAGATAGAGCCGCAGCTCCGCTCCATCTTTTAGCTGACATCAGAAAAGAGTTTGCTAAAGATTACGAAATACATATTGATACTGGAATCATGCATGGAGCTGATGTTCTTGCAGCCGTTGCCTTAGGTGCGAAATTTACTTATGTCGGCCGTGCTTACTTGTATGGATTAATGGCCGGGGGACAAGATGGAGTTGAGCGGGCTCTAGAAATTATGCAGTCTCAGATGATTAGAAATATGAAATTACTCGGGGTTTCTACTTTGAAGGAGTTAACTCCAAAACATGTCAAACTCTTGAACCGTCACTAATTAGATTATTAGTTAAGGACGACCGAGTACATCCATAGTCTTAATCAAGAACTCACGCGATCCGGCGATGTGTGCGTGCAGTGCTGCACTTGCTCGAACCGGATCTTTGGCAATAATTGCAGCAGTAACCTCTTTGTGCTCAGTAATTGATAAATGGCCAGTCTCTGCCGAGTAGTAATGTCGAAATAGATCTGTAACGGCGTTTTCATCAACTGAGTTTTTACCACGTTGATTATTGTGGCTTTTTTCAGAAAAATAAAGCCGATATAAATGTAGGTGGCAGTGAGTCCGCTCATAAGCCATCATCACTGAATTATTCCCAGAAAGTCTGGCAACTAAATTGTGAAAACGTGCATCATGTTCAGTGATTGCGACAAAAGAATCCTCTTGCATGGTCGCCTCATCGGCAAGAGTTAGTTCTCGTTGCAAGGCTTCTCGGCCTGCTTCATTTATATTCTCGGCAGCTTGAGCAGCGCCCCAAGGTTCAATCAATAATCTAAATTGAAATAGGTCATCAAACTCTTTTTTAGTAATCAACGGGGTAGCTGCGTAACCTTTAAGAGCTTCTTTAATTACTAAACCTTCAGATTCAAGGCGGGCAAGTGCTTCACGAATTGGAGTTTGGGAAACGCCAATTGCTCTGCTTAGTCCATCAATACTGATGTGCTCCCCAGGTGTAATTTCATAATGCAAAATTAACTCACGGATGTGATCAAAAGTGTCATCAGAAAGGGCGCTATGCCGCGGTATGTGACGTGGACCAACACTGTAATTACTCACGAATGGCCCCTTTCAAACGAGTTCAGACAACTTTACTCGCTTACTTCAGTTACTTAGGAATCCGTAAACCTTGCATTCCACCATCGATACCTAATGCTGTTCCAGTGATTGCGCTTTGCATTGGGCTTGCCAAAAATGCGATCGAACTAGCGATCTCTTCTGAGGTGACCAAACGACCAGAAGGCTGACGGGCTTCAAGACGTGCACGTTCTGCAACTGGGTCGGCAGCTTGGGCAAGTAAGCGTTGTACCCATGGAGTATCTGCAGTTCCTGGATTTACGCAGTTAACCCGAATTTTGTCACCAATCAAATCGCAAGCCATAGCAAGAGTGAGAGTTAATACTGCACCTTTAGAGGCGCTGTAAATTGCCCGGTTTGGAATTCCAGCTGTCGCGGCAACTGAACAAACATTTACGATCGCACCACTTTTGCTTTTACGCATTGAAGGAAGAGCAGTACGTGAGACGCGAGCTAATCCATAAACATTGATGTTGAAAACTTTCTCCCAATTTGCGTCAGATTCGCTTTCGATTGTTCCGATCGATCCAATTGCCGCATTATTAATAAGAACGTCGATGACAGAAGTTTTCTTAGCAACTTCGGCAAAAGCTTTTTCTACAGAGGGAGTGTCACTAACGTCGCACTCGATCCAAGTCGCAACTCCGGTTGCTTCCATCTCACCTTTATTTAAATCAAGACCGTAGACAGTTGCGCCTCTAGAGTGCAGCAACGTTGCCGTAGCAAGTCCAATACCAGATCCGGCTCCGGTGACAACTGCTGTTAATCCTTCAAACTCACGTGCTGACATTTTTACGCCTCTCTAGCGGTAGTTCTGGTCTTGGTATCTTCTAGCTCTCATTCTTTCCGTACTTTACTCTCTTATTTAGTTTGCATTACTTGGGTTAAACAAAATCTTTCCACTGCGGACCTGTTGGGTAGGTGAAATCTGCCAAACTGCTCTTGAGCATTTCAGCACCAGCGCCCGGCTTTGATGGCGGGAAGTACCTTCCATTACGTACATCTGTTGGGACCGACATGTGTTCATGTAGGTGATCCATGTACTCCATGATTCGATCGTCATGGTGGCCAGAAACAGCCACTGCATCGAACATAGCAAAATGCTGGACCATTTCACACAACCCAACTCCACCGGCATGCGGACAAACTGGAATGCCAAATTTTGCAGCGAGTAAAACATTTGCCACATTCTCATTTACGCCGCCGACTCGTGCTGAGTCGATCTGCATGTAAGACAATCCTTTTAGTTGCAAGAATTGTTTAAACATCACTCGGTTTGCACATGCTTCACCGGTTGCAACTTTTACAGGAGCAATACCTTTGGCAATCGCAGCGTGACCCACTACGTCATCTGGATTTGTTGGTTCTTCAACCCAATGCAGATTTACATCACCTAGGGCATTGATCCAATCAATTGCTTCCTGAACATCCCAAACCTGATTAGCATCAACTGCAAGTTTCACATTTGGACCGACAGCTTCACGAGCAAGTCTTAGTCGGCGTTTATCATCTTCTAGTGATGCACCGCATTTCAATTTAATCAATGTAAATCCATCTGCAACAGCTTCTTTTGCGAGATGAACCATTTTTTCGTCGGAATATCCGAGCCAGCCCGGTGTAGTTGTATAGGCGGGCAATCCTTCAGCAAGCATCTTTGCTTCATTAGCTGCACGATTTGGTTGAACTTTTTTGAGCATCTCTAAAGCTTCGGCTGGAGTTAGCGCATCAGTTAGATAACGCCAATCGACTAATTCAACTATCTCTTCGGGAGACATATCTGCAAGCAATTTCCAAAGTGGCTTTCCGGCAATTTTAGAAATTAAATCCCAGACGGCAGTAAGAACCGCTCCTGTTGCCATATGGGTTACGCCTTTTTCAGGTCCAAGCCAACGAACTTGGCTATCTCGAACTAACTCTTGAGCAAGTGCACCCATAGATTTAGAGAGTTGACCTAGATCGCGACCAATTAAAGTTTGCGCAATTAAATCTATGGCGTCACATGCGAGATCGTTTCCACGTCCCAAAGTAAATACAAATCCATTTCCCTCTAGTCCTGGCGTATCTGTTTCTAATGTCAGATACGCCGCGGAATAGTCAGGATCTTTATTCATTGCATCCGAACCATCTAATCCACGTGAAGTAGGAAAACGCACATCCAAAGTCTTAAAACCAGTGATCTTTGCCATTCGCTTACTTACTTCCATTCTTCGAATTGAATTAATTTGAATTATTAGTGGTGGGAATTAACTTAAGCTTTTAGAAACTTTGCCAACTCTTTAGGAGCGCCCTTTTCAGCCCACAAAGTTTCGTATCCAATTCCTGGGCCCTTTGGAGCGTGGACCATGCCGTTTTTATCTACCGGCAAATCTTGTCCCAATTCAGTATATGGATTGTCTTTGATTAAGGACTCATAATAAGTGTTGTTTTTAATCGCCATACAAAGATGTGCTTGTTCCAATCCAAATCCATGAACTTCAGCACGAAGATGGAATGTGTCGGCTAAGTGTGCGATACGCATCGCGCCAGTAAAGCCTCCACGTAAAAATGTTGAAACGCGAAGTGCGCTTGCAACACCAGTTGCCACGAAATCTCCAGCGCTCATATGTGCACCTTCGGTCACTTCGCCGAGAAGTAATGGAATCCGTACTCGCTCACCTAACCACTTGTATGCGGTCACTGAAAACTCGCGCATTGGCTCTTCATACCAAAGGAACCCAGCCTCATCTAATGCATGGCCAAGATAAACAGCATCCATCAAATCAAAACCAGCTGAACCGTCATACATAAGTGCGATGTCAGGACCAACATGTGTGCGAAGCTTTAATGACAACTCTGCATCTTTTTTAGCATCACCAAAAGCATGCAACTTAATTGCTTTGTAGCCACGGTCGATACATTGTGATGCGATATCAAGAAACTCTGGAATTGATGAGTAAGTAACGGTTGATGCGTAAGCCGGAATTGATTCGCGGTATCCACCGAGCAATTTATAGACCGGAAGGTTTGCTGCCTTTGCGGCAATATCCCATAGTGCCACATCAATTACGTGTGCCATATTTGGAGCAAATCTTTCAATGCGATCTAATTCCCAAACCCGCTCCCAAAGGTGCTCGCGCATAAGTGGGTCTTGTCCAATCATTTCCGCACGGAAACGACGGTCAACATAATCTTTCAAAATTACACCACGTGCCGCAGTTGCAAAGCCGGTGATGCCAGCGTCAGTTTCAATGACTAACCAGCCACCAACAGATGCTCCGTCAGAACCAGGAATATTCTTTCGCCACACAAAAGGAGGATTAACCGCTGGGCGATCCACCAAGATTACTTCAATATTTGTTATTTTCATTTCCACTCCTAATGTCCCGAGTTAGCGGATTTAGCTGCCTAATTATTACGAGCAAAGTAGTACGAATTGTCCTAAATTGCTAGAGCGTGATGTGTTTCGCTAATTGTTCTGGCAGGCCAAAGAGTTTCCACTCTTCCTCATAGCCAACTCCGACACCTTTAGGCGCATGGACCATTCCATCACTATCAATTTCGACAAACCGAGCTTCTGGCCGATCGATCGCTGTCGATGAGATAAAGGATTCGTAAGCGGTAGTGTTTTTAATCGCCATACAAAGGTGAGCCGCGGTTAATCCGCCACCGTGCACTTCTGCCCGTAAATGATAAGCATCAGCAAGATGTGCGATTCGCATTGCTCCAGTAAATCCACCTCGTAACCCGGTACTCGTGCGCAAAGCTGAAGCAACGCCTGATGCTAAGAAATCTCCGGCAGCAAAATGTGCACCTTCGGCAACCTCGCCGAGAAGTAATGGAATTTTGACTCGCTCGCCTAACCATTTATATGCGGTAACACTGAATTCGCGCATCGGCTCTTCGTACCAAAGGTAATTCGCCTCCGATAGCGCATCTCCTAAATAAACAGCATCCATTAAATCAAAACCGGCCGATCCGTCATACATCAGTGGCATTTCATCACCAACATGGGCACGTAAAGCTAGGGATAATTCAGCATCTTTTTTCGCATCGCCCCATGCGTGTAATTTGATGGATTTGTAGCCGAGTGCCTGAACTTTGTCGGCGACATCAAGAAACTCATCGATAGTTTCATATGTAGCCGTAGATGCGTAAGCAGGAATTGCTTCCCGGTACCCGCCCATCAATTTATAAATTGGAAGGTTTGCTTGCTTTCCAGCAATATCCCAAAGTGCCACATCAACAATTCCAAGCATCCATGCCGGAAATCTTTCGATTCGGTCAATCTCCCAAATCTGTTCGTAGAAATACTCGCGATCGAGTGGATCTTTACCCAACAACATTTGGCGCAACCTGCGGTTTACATAATCTTCCAAAATCACACCATTGCCTACGGCGGCGATCCCCGTGAAACCTTCATCGGTTTCAATTAGTAGGAACCCCGCTGTACCGGCTGGGGATGAACCGAAGCCATTATTTATATTTAACCCCTCACGCCATTTGAAGGCGGGGTTGGCGGCCGGATAGGGGATTAGTACTACTTTAACGTCGGTGATTTTCACAGCGACCCCATTCTTAGGATTCTTGCTGCTGATCCTGCTCCTTTTTGTCCAAATTAGGGGGAAATCTTTGATAACAGTTTGGCAACAATCCACCTATATTCCTCTTTTACCCCTTATTAATGCCATTAATTCGCATTAGATTGGATTCACCAGTTCCAAGGGTTGTGGGTCGCAAGATCAATGACTTTTGGATTCGATACCTAGAAGGGGTATTAATGAAGAAGAAACTATTTGCTGTGGTCGCAGCATCTGTTGTTGGAGCATCACTTTTGGTTCCAGCTCAGGTACAAGCAGCCGCTAAGCCAAAATTGCTTATCTGGACTGACTCAGTCCGTAAGCCAGGTAATGATCAGTACGCAAAAGCTCACCCACAATATGACATCAAAGTTGAGCTAAACGCTACTTTGATTTCAAAGGTGCAGTTGTTCAACCGTGTTAAAAAAGGTTGGCCAGATATGTACTTCGATGGCGCTCCAAACCTTGTTGCTCTACAGCAATCAAAGCAGTTTGGTTATGCCCGCGATCTAACTAATCTTTTCCCAGCTAGTTACTGGAAAGCATTCGGAACTGCTAATGACTGGTGCAAAATTGACGGAAAGATGTATTGCGTAAAGAACGACCTCGCACACACCGTTTTGTACTATGACCAGAAGTTGATGGATGAATTCGGTTACAAAGTTCCAACAACCATGGAAGAGTTCAAGACCATTGCACTTGATATGGCAAAGAACCACCCAGGCTACAACGTTGGACACATGGGTAACGGCGAGATTTACCAGGGATGGTTATGGCCAAGTGGTTGCCCAATGGCAACTGCAAAGGGCAACAAGATCATCTCAAACGCAAAGGATCCAAAGTGCACCCGTGCAGTAACAATGGTTCAAGAACTATTGACTGCCGGCGCTCTTAAGAAAGAAGGATCTTTCTCTGCAGATGCTCAGAAAGATAACCAAGCTGGCAAGATGCTTATGAACATTGGACCATCATGGTGGGGCGATTATGTAGTTAAGCCTGCCGGTTCATTTGGTGTTCCAGCTGGCCGTATCAACATTGCACCAACACCTAAATGGCCTGGCGAGACCAAGAACTGGTCTGGCGCATGGGGTGGCGGCGTTTACATGATCTCATCACACAGCTCTCCTGCTAATGCAAAGATCGCTGCTGAAATGATTATGTACAGCACCATGGATAAGAAGTTTGTTGTTTCAGCAGACATGGTTACCTACCCTGCATTCCCACCTTCAGCCAAACTATGGGCTGCAGATCGTGCAAAGGCTGGTTACTATGCAAACGGAGATAACGCTGCGAAGGTCTTCTATGACTCTTCATTGTTAATCCGTCCAAACGTAACTCCAGTTCGTTTCAATATTGACTCCTTTGTAGATGCACAAGGTGCTGATATTGCAGCTGGAAAGACCGTTGCTGATGCGTTTGCGAAGTTCATGTCAAACATCGAGTCTGCTGCAACGCAGGCCGGATATGAAGTAAGCGCTAAGTAAGGCTAAGCAAACCTAAGTAAATAAGATCGACTTAATTTTCGATGAGTGGCAGTGCCACTCATCGAAAATTAATTAATTTAGGGAGACCAGCAGTGAAAAGCAAAAAACGGGATTCGACAGTTGCGGGCTGGGTAATGCTCACGCCATTTCTACTGTTTTTCGTGATGTTTGCAATCATTCCAATCATTTTGGCATTTAAGGAATCTCTAGGACCTTCCATACAAAATGAAGCTGGTGGAATCAAGAATTATTGGAATGTGCTTCATGACTTTCGCTTTACCTCAGCAGCAAAACACACTGTGCTATTCGTATTCATCTCTGCACCAGTCATGACTGTGGTCGTACTTGGTCTTGCACTTTTATTAGACACTTATCGTGCTAAATGGCATCAATATATTCGTCTTGCTTACCTGATTCCTGGTTGTTATGTAGGTGCAGCCGGTGTTCTAGTTTGGTATGGCGCCCTAGAACCAATTATTGGACCTTTCAGAAACGTATTGAACTTTTTTGGCATTGAGAGCCAAGGTCAGATCTTTAAGCCGGTTTATTTGCCACTGATTTTCGCGATGATGGCCGTAGTTTCAAATGCTGGCGGTTGGATCGTGGTTCAATTTGGCGGATTGCAAGAGATCTCAGATGAAGTAATTGAAGCGGCGAAGATTGATGGTTGTGGAAATTTCCAACTTGCGACAAAAATTAAATTGCCACTAATTAAGAAAAATGTTGTTTATATGGTTGTGTTAGTTGTTGCAGCATCAGTACAAATCTTTGCTGAGCCGTTTATTGTGAACTCAGCAATCTTCCGCGGCGTTGCTACAGATTGGTCATTAAACCAACTTAGTTACTCCCTCGCTTTCACTGAGGGTGATTTTGCTGGGGCATCAGCAGTTTCAGTAATGCTGTTGATTGTTTGCTTAATCGCTGCCTTGATCCTGATTTTTAAAACAAAATTCTTTGAGACTGGGGATGAAAGCAAATGACCACCACAGTTAATACCAAAATCAAGGTTTCTGATAAGTCACCTGACAAAAAGGCTTTTTCTTTTGGAAAGCTTGCTACCAATTTAATTTTGCTCTTTATCGCTACGATCCTTTTAGTACCTGCGCTCTGGATGACTATTGCTCCAAGTAAAGATCGTGCTGAACTTGTTTCACTTTCTCCACTTGAGTTTGGCTCAATTGGGAGTTATTTGACACGTTGGCGCAACCTTATGCAGTACGACAACGAAGTACTGATCAGATGGATTGAAAACAGTTTTTGGTACACAATATCTATCGTTCTGCTCAGCACCTTAATGAGCCTATTAGGTGGCTTTGCTCTAGCTGCTACAAATATTAAATTTAAAAGACAAATTTTAATGTTAGTGATGATTGCTATGATCATCCCAGGAATTGCTCTAGTTATGCCGATGTTTATTTGGGTAAATAAATTAGGTTTGACTGATACTGAGCTTGGTTTGATTTTGGCGAGTTCCTTTTATCCATTCGGAGTCTTTCTTTCCTACATTCACTTCTCTACCGTTATTCCTAAAGAGTTGTATGAAGCTGCAAAGATTGATGGATGTGGTTACTTCAAAATTTTCCGCAAAGTTGCACTTCCAGTTTCTAAGAGCCTAGTTGGAATTATTGCCTTCTTCTCCTTCGTGGGAGCCTGGAATAACTTCTTCCTGCCACAAGTCTTTATTCTTTCCGGAGAGAAGCATCCGCTTTCATCTGGTTTAACACTGCTCTTTACAAATACACCAGCGTTTTCAGGCAACTCCTCAGCCATTTTGCCGATTGAGCGTTCTGAAATTGCACTTTCAGCATTGGTAATTACTTTGCCAATCATCTTGCTCTTCCTTTTCTCGCAAAGATTCTTAAGTCGCGGAATGCTTGCAGGTTCTGTAAAGAGCTGACCCTTCTGGTAGAACTGTGAGTCACCGATGTTCAGCAAGAAGCGAGACTCTTCAGTAGCAGTTTGGGTAATGCTGGCACCTTATTTAGTGTTTTTAGTCATGTTTGCTGTTGTCCCAATCTGGATGGCGTTGAAAGAATCAGTTGGCCCTACGATGCGAAATGAAGCTGGCGGATTAAAAAATTACTTTTTGGTTTTGACGGACTACAGATTTCTCACTTCACTCAAAAACACAGTTTTATACGTATTAGTTTCAGCACCGATAATGACTATCGTAGTACTTGTACTTTCTTTATTACTTGATTCATTTCGGGCTAATTGGCACCAATACATTCGTCTCGCATACTTGATACCGGGATGTTATGTTGGGGCTGCGGGCGTGCTTGCTTGGTACATGGCGCTTGAGCCAATAATCGGGCCGTTTAGGCGTGTGTTGAATTTTTTTGGAATTGAAAAGTCTACTCAAGTTTTTCAACCATCTAGTTTAGTTTTTATTTTTGCAATGATGGCAGTTGTTTCTAATGCTGGTGCATGGATTGTTGTTCAATTTGGAGGTTTGCAAGAAATATCTGAGGAAGTAATTGAAGCTGCCAAAATTGATGGCTGTGGTAACTTCCAACTTGCCACAAAAATTAAATTGCCTTTAATTAAGAAAAATGTTGTTTATATGGTGGTTTTAGTCATAACTGCATCAGTCCAGTTATTTGCTGAACCATTTATAGTTAATCAGCAAATCGGATTTTCAGGTAATTGGTCTCTAATGCAGCTTAGTTATTCCATAGCATTTGTGGAAGGGGATATCGCCAGCGCTTCTGCAATTTCATTTATGCTGCTAGCTGTTTCATTATCTGCCGCACTCATCTTTATCTTTAAGTCTAAATTTTTTGAAGGTGAGGGGGTAGAAAAATGAGTAAATTATTGAGTGATGGAAATTTTATAATTTCGACAGCCTCACGACCTAAACCTTCTTCACCAGGTAAGTATTTAGCTAATTTTATTTTAGTATTTTTAGCAGTCGTATTAATTATTCCTGTTATATGGATGACAATCGCCCCCAGTAAAGATCGAGTCCAGCTTATAACTTTGGCTCCCTTGCAATTTGGATCTTTTGGTAGTTACTTGACTCGCTGGCGCAACCTTTTGCAATATGACAATGGAGTAATAATTAGATGGATGGAAAATAGCTTTTGGTACATCATTGCGATAGTTTCATTAAGCACCACCATGAGCTTATTAGGCGGATTTGCCCTCGGGGTTAAGAATTTTAGATTTAAGCGACAGATTTTGATTTCCACAATGATCGCGATGATGCTTCCAGGTGTTGCATTGGTACTGCCCTTATTTGTCTGGGTTGATAAGTTGCGTCTGACGGATACTGAACTTGGGTTAATTTTAGCTAGTTCGTTATATCCGTTTGGGGTATTTTTGTCATATATTCACTTTTCGACAGTTATCCCAAGAGAACTATATGAAGCAGCCAAAATCGACGGTTGTGGCTACTTTAAAATTTTTCGAAAAGTGGCGTTACCAGTGTCTAAGAGTTTGGCTGGAATTGTGGCCTTCTTCTCATTTCTGGGTGCATGGAATAGCTTTTTCTTGCCGCAAGTATTTATTCTCTCTGGAGAAAAACATCCACTTTCTTCAGGCTTAGTTATTCTATTTACCAACGTTAAGGCATTCTGTGGATGTGAACCAACTCTTCTGCCAATTTTTAGATCCGAGATTGCGCTTTCAGCCCTAATTTTGATTACACCTACAATTTTTCTCTTTATATTTGCGCAAAGATTTTTGAGTAGGGGAATGCTTGCCGGTTCAGTTAAAAGTTGATGTCGACTATGAGTAAAGGGTGAAAAATGAATAAACACTTAGAGATTCGAAATATAGCTCGCACGAATCTATCTGTAACTCGCTTGGGTTTAGGAACTGCTCCACTGGGTGGTCTATATACTGATGTGGAAGAAAGCGCAGCGCTAGCAGTAGTGGAAGATGCGCTTACTAAAGGAATAAAATACTTTGATACCGCACCAGTTTATGGAAGCGGATTAGCAGAAACCCGTTTAGGTCTTGGACTTGGGCCGGCCCGGGCAAAATTAGTAACCATTTCCTCTAAAGTCGGACGGCTACTTATTAAAGATGGGAAAGGTGCAGTAATTGAAGCCACCTTTAATTACACTCCAAGTGGAATCAGACAATCGATGGAAGAGAGCCTCGAGCGTTTACAACTTCCCAAAGTGGATATTGCCTACATTCATGACCCTGATGATTTTGCAGATGCGGCGATTAAAGAGGGTTATCCAGAACTTGCCAAGATGCGCGATGAAGGAATTGTTAGCGCAATCGGTGTTGGAATGAATCAAAATGAAATACCGACAAGATTTGTAAATGAAACAGATATTAATGCGGTCTTAATTGCCGGTAGATACACATTGTTAGATCAGAGTGCAGCAAAAGAGTTATTACCCGCCGCACTAAAAAATCATGTTTCTATAGTTATTGGGGGAGTCTTTAACTCTGGCATCTTGGCTAATCCGGTAATTGGCACAACTTACAATTATTCCGCAGCGCCCGTTGAGTTAATTGAGCGAGCAATTGCGATGAAAGAGCTGTTAAGTAATTGGAATGTGCCACTCACTGCAGCTGCTATTCAATTCCCGTTGCGTCATCCAGCTATAACCACGGTATTAACTGGAGCAAGATCGGTTGCTGAACTTGATGCAAACATCAAAGATTTCAATTTAGAAATTCCAGAAGAGTGCTGGAAAGCGTTAGAGGGAGCTAATTTTATTTAGCCCCCTCTAGTTTTAAAACAGATTTATTTTTTAGCGTTCTTCTTCTTCCACTCTTCTAACTCAGCTAAACCTTCTTCGTTTAGTGGGTAGTACTTGCGTAGTGCCCCACCTTCGGCAAGTCGAGCTCTACTGAACTCTTCACTGCCTTCGTAACGCTCAGCCACGTCAAGAATGATTTCGGCAACATTTATTGGCACGACGACTGCTCCATCATCATCAGCGATGATGATGTCTCCTGGCATTACGAGGACTCCACCTACGGCAATCGGCACAGCATGTGCCCATGGGTAGAGCGGACCTTGTGAAGCGAAGTTAGGAGTTGCTCCTAAAGTCCAAAGTGGAATCTCCATTTTCTGAATGCGTGGCCAGTCGCGGATATAACCATCTACAACAATTCCGACTCCGCCACGTCCAGCAAATGAAGTTACTAACATTTCCCCAAGGCATCCAGTGTGCTTATCTCCATAGGCCTGAATCATCAAGAAGTCATTTTTTTGAACATCATCAAGTACGGCCCAAAGAGCGGAAGTATTTTCACCCTCTTCTTGAACTTTTCCTGAGGCGATATCTTCACGTTGTGGCATAAATTGCATTGTGAGCGCACTTCCAACAGCGTGCTGTCCGGTTTTCAATGGACGTGGTCCTGTGATGAAGGTGTACCGGATTCCGAGCATATACATAAGTGCAGATGCAGTTGCTGTGCTAACTACTTCTAGGCGCTTGATCATCTCTTCAGGAGCACGAGTGAATCCATTGCCAGTGATTGGCAGCTTCAGCCCCTTAGGTTTCTCGATCTTTATATTGTCATCAAAAAGCTTTGGCTTTGCCATTTACTGCACCTTTCAGGTAGTTGGGTTTACTTACATCCAGTTGCGTGCAGCTGGCTTTACTTCTGCGATTGGGTGCATGATTTCTGCATGATAATTGAAATCTAAGTAAGGGAATTTCTCTTCGAGATTATCAGCCAACTTAATTCCAAAGCCAGGAACTTGCGGTACAGCAAGCTTTCCTTTCGCAGTTGGAAGCCCATCAGCCAATATTGCATCGCGTAGTGGACCTTGGGCAAAGTTAACTTCAACCTGACCGTAAAGCGGTGCACCGGCCATGATGTGCGCATGCATAATCGCCATGGCACCGTTGTGCCATCCATGTGGATCACATGAAATGCCATAAGTAGCAGCCATTTCCATAACTGCTTTCATTTCAGTAATACCCATCCAACCTGCATCAGGGTGCAACATCTGAAGTGCGCCTTGCTCAAAATATGGACGGTATTGATCTAGCGATTGCATAACTTCGCCACCACTGATGGTTAAGTCTGGAGCAACTTTCTGCAACTCTTTAAAGCCATCAATGTTGGTAATTGCAATTGCATCTTCAAACCAAATGAAGCCCAGATCATTAAGGCCTTTAGCGACTTTGAGGGCTTCATCAAGTGAAAGTCGCGCATTTCCGTCTACTGCTAAACGGAAATCTGGACCTACGGCATCACGAAGTTTTTTCATGTGCTTGATAAAGCGCTCAGGAGTTACCCCATCAAAAGCCCATTGAGTTCCCATGCGAATCTTTGAGGTGGTGTATCCAAGATTTTTATAGCCAACAACTTCGTCTATTAATTGATCAGGATTGATACTCCAGTCGTAATTAACTCCCCCGGATGCATATGCATCAACTTCAGTTACTTTTGGATCTGCGCCAAGCAAAACTGCAACTGTCTTTCCAGTTATCTGGCCAAGAATGTCCCAGAATGCGCAATCAAGACCAGCTACAGCACCATCATGCGCCCAATTAACTCCACGTGGGCGAGCTACGCGCCATGCTTCTGAAAGTGAACGGCCAACCATGATTCGAGAAAACCAATCGATCCAAGATTTAATAATTGGGGGACCACCATAAGAACAAACTTCACCATAACCAATATGTCCTTGGTCAGTTTCTACAACCACCATGTAAACGTCAGCTTTAACAGCACGAATTACGTGAGTACCCCAGGCTTTGTCCGTGTCATGTAAGCGCGAGAGCAAAATACTCTTAACTGATTTAATTTTTACATCTGGATAGTTCTCTTGAATTAGTGTGTTCAATTTAGTGCCTTCCCAATTGTCATCTGGCAGCGAATTCAAATTTTCCTAGTAAATCATCAGTAAAACCGTATAGGATGCGATGCAGGTAGGCAAGGAAATGGATTAACATTTGTATAACTTTTCTTAATAAAATAAGCAAAGTTTACCGATTAGTTGGCATCTAAAAAGGTGGTTACTCATGCGAATAGATTCTCATCATCATTTATGGGATTTGGAGATAGCCCAACGGGGATGGCTAGCCGGCGAAGTGCTGGCACCAATAAATCATACTTTTTCAATGGATGATTTTTACGCTGAGCGAGCCTCAGCCAAGATTGATAAATCAATACTTGTGCAAACTCTTTCCGATTATGAGGAGATGAAAGAATTTTTCAATGTTGCTGAAAATCACGATTCAATAGTCGGAGTTGTTGCGTGGATCGATACAAGTAAATCCGATTGCTTTGAAAATCTAGAAAAATATTTAGATTTACCAGGAGCAAATAAGTTAGTTGGAATTCGTGACGGAGCACAAGGACGAACAGATACCGAATGGCTTGTAAGTGAACAAGTTGTAAAAAATGTAACTCAGTTAGTGCAAGAGGGGCTAACTTTCGATTTGCTGGTAGATCCACCGCATTTGGCGGCAAGTGCAAAATTAGTTAAACAATGCCCAGACACAACTTTCATTTTAGATCACATCGGAAAACCTAATATCGGCAAAGGCGATAACGGGGAATTAAAAGAGTGGTCCAAACTTATTGAAGATTTAGCAGCTAATCAGAACGTCTCATGCAAAGTATCCGGAATGGTAACTGAGGCAAATTGGCAAACCTGGAAAAATGATGATTTCAAAAGATATTTTGATGTTGTCCTGAATTCATTCGGTATCGATCGAATCATGTACGGATCAGATTGGCCAGTTTGTAAATTGGCAGCATCGTACGAGCAGGTAGCAAACTTGGCAGAGTATTTAGTAGCAGATTTGAGCGAAGGTGAAAAAGAAAAGTTCTGGAGCAAAAACGCGATTAATGCATACGGAATTTAGGGAACTCCTAAATCTCCGTCATTCCAAATAAATGAAAGGTAAGTCATGACAGCTAAGAATTTTGGGAAGATCAGCAACTACGCAAACCCAATCTTGCGAGACCACACTTACCTGCGAACAATGCCTGAATGGGCAGTATTGCAAAGACGTTTATTTGAGGTTATGGATCAGGGCTGGAGAGTTTTTGATGAAAAGTTTTGCAACCCAGATGGCTCACTAATTTTCAATCAGAGCATGGACCATTCTCGTGATGGGGCAGATGATTTTTACGAAGCATTTTTTAACTGGCCAGCACTTTATATGCTTGGTGGAAGCGAAGAAATATTAAGTGCAGCAAAGAAATCCTGGAAAGGTGTAACGGATCAATTAACGAAACTTGGCTTAGTTAAAGACCAATATGAGCGCGGATATGACTGGTTCCACCAAGGCGAATCGATGATCTTTTTCTACGCAATATGTGCAGCCGATCCAAAAGATCAAGAGTTTAAAAAATTAGCTAAACAATTTGCTGATCTATATGCTGGCAAAAATTCATTAAATTATGTTGCTGATAAAAATATTATTCCTGCACCACATAATGGTTCTGAAGGATTGCGCCCAGGTCTGGGCCAAGAGAATCAAGATGGATATCCAGCGGGTGACATTAATTCAGTCATGAAGCCATATGGATTGCCATTGCATTATGTAGAGGGTATTAATGAATGGGAAGACTTGGCGGTAAAAGAAAAATCGATGCTAATGGCTGCGGAAATGGAACGCGTTTTAGGCTATGGCGATGTTGCGGTGAATCTTGCAGTGACTTCTTTGATTGCCAATCAATGGCTTTATGACAATGAGCAAAGTTCAGCTGATTGGATAAATAAATACATTCAAGGCTGGGTTGATCGCGCAAAAGCCAATGATGGAATTGTCCCTGACAACGTAGCTCCTAATGGCGAAGTTGGCGGCTTGCATGATGGTCGATGGTTTGGTGGACATTACGGTTGGACTTGGCCGCATGGTTTCTACAGCGTCTCTCATGCAACTTTGGTTGCGGGTTTAAATGCGATTTTAGTATCAGGCGACAAGAGCGTATTGCAGCTAACTAGAACCGTTCTTCAAAAGGTTAAATCACTTGGACGCGTTGGAACAATTATTGAAACTGAAAGCAGTTTGCAAGCCGGAACTGAAAGATTTGGCGTTCCAGTTGATAAGCCGGTGGTTCTTGTTCCTTATCGTTATGGAAAAGATGGCTGGTTTGATTATTCACCGATGATTATGAGCCTTCCACTTTGGCTCTGGTACTTATCAATGAGTGATGAAGATACAAAATTGATGGAAGAGTTAATAGAAGGTATTTCGCCTTTTGGCAGTTACTTGTCGCCAACTCGAAACAAAGAAGAAGCAGGCCATGAGGCGCCATGGTTCTTATACCTACATGGGAAAAATGAAAATTATCCAGCTACTGCTTTAGCTATGGCTTTAGGTCAAGTGGCTCGCAGAATGCGATTAATGGAGACCGAAGTAATCAGTGGACCTGGTGGAGTCAACATTCATTTCTGGCAAGAGGTGCAACCGATTGTTACTGAAATCTTGACTCAGTTAACTTTAGGTGCACCACAAGTTCTTTACAACGGTGGCTTACAGGTAGCACGACTTAGATATTTTGATGCAGATGCTGGGCGGATTGGCTTACCCAGCGAAGTTGCAGCGCTAGTAACTAAAATAACTAAAGATGAAACCTGGGTGGAATTGGTTAATACCAGCATCACTCAAACTCGAAGAGTGGTCCTACTAGCTGGAGCATTTGGCGAGCATCAATTTGAATCAGTCGTTCAACAATCTGAAAGTACTGATCCAACGCACGGGGATCGCTTTGTCGATGGGTATGAACAATCAATTTATACTGGCGATAAAACAGCGCTACTTATATACCCTGGCTCAAGAC
>Ga0114977_10000803_pt1 | contig 20804 bp, 10 predicted proteins | sample S_130805_MF_Meta_FD_87026 | JGI IMG/M metagenome (GOLD analysis project Ga0114977, IMG submission 87026) | Freshwater microbial communities from Lake Simoncouche, Canada to study carbon cycling - S_130805_MF_MetaG | ecosystem: Environmental > Aquatic > Freshwater > Lake | place: Lake...
CCGAATCTCAATTCAAAAGAGAATTCGGTTCGCAATTTGTTGACGATTCTTCTGGATATTTTAAACTCAGCAAAATGCACGAATGCACAATTCGAGTTGGAGAAGGGCAAGCGATTGAAGTGGCTGGAGAAAAGAATGCAGAATATATTTTAAGCTTCGACCCCTCTTGGGCGGAAAATGAATCTTCTGACGATTTTGCGATGAACATAATCAAACTCGATAAAGCAGGGCGCAAAGCTATTTTAGTTCATAACTACGCGCTGTCTGGGACGAATCTAAAAAAACATATTGAGTATCTTCATTACTTGTTCGCTCATTTTAATATTGTTGCTATGTGCGGCGACTACAACGGAGGATTGCAGTTCTTAAACGCCGCTAACGAAAGCGAACTTTTTAAAAATAATAAAATCGAAATTAAAACATACGAAGCTGATTTCGATACTCCTGAAACTTATCAAGACGAATTAAGAAAGGCGAGAAATGCTTATAGCAAAAGCACTAATAAAATTTGCTACTTGCGCATACCTACAAGTGGTTGGATAAGATACGCTAATGAGTTGCTACAATCTAACTTCGACCACAGAAAGATTCTTTTTGCCGCTGAAGCTGTAAACGATGACTTTACAACTCAAAAGGGAAAGAACATTCCCATAAAGAATTTAAAGTTTATCCGAGATCAAGAGGATGGCCAGAGTATAGAGGCTAAAATGGTTGATTTCGTTGACCATCAAGCTGATATGATTGAACTTGCAAAGGCGCAATGTTCTCTAATCGTGCCAACAACAACAGCTAATGGGCATCAGAGTTTCGATTTGCCGCCGCAGCTAAAAAAGCAAAGCGGCGCAGAGAAAACAAGGAAAGACTCTTACTCTTGTTTGATTCTAGGCAACTGGATGACTAAGATATATTTTGACATGATGGACGCGAAAGTCGAAAAAACAACTTCTACATTTGTGCCGTTTTTCGCTCGTTAAAAGTACTTTTGATACTTTTAGTGTAACTTTTAATATAAAAAAATGTCGCGCCAATATAATAAAAAGTCTGATTACTGGACCAGATTTAATAAAATTCAACCCGTTCAAGTTTCTCAGGCTTCATATGAGCCAAAGCTTATAGGCGAGCCTTTTTTCAAAGAGGTTTCCCAAGCTTCGTACACAAGAGCTAAAGAGAGCGCTTCTTCTACAAACATAAGAGTGCCGAGAAATGGAACTGATGCTAATATCGGCAGGTACTCGCTTATAAGCCAAGGACTTCTGCCTTATGAATATACAAAAGATGGCGTAGACATCAGAGACGCTATTATGCTTTGCCAAAAAGCTTACGCTAACGTAGCTATTGTAAGAAACACTATTGATATCACCACAGAGTTCGCCAACACAGATATTTATCTTGATGGCGGCACGGAGCGTAGTCGTGAGTTTTTTCAGAAATGGTTCGAAAAAATCAAACTTTGGAAACTGAAGGATCAATATTTTCGCGAGTACTATCGCAGTGGTAATATTTTTCTTTACCGTATAGATGGCAAATTTAATGCAGAAGATTTTAAGCTTCTTAAGGGCTTGAGCGAAAACGGAATCAAAAATAATAAATTCCCGCTCCGTTATATTTTAATTAACCCTTACGACGTTATTACCAAAATCTCAAGTTCATTTGCAGAAGGCGTTTACGAAAAAGTTCTTTCCGAGTACGAGCTTGAGCGTTTAAAGAATCCAAAAAACGACGCTGATCTTGAATTACTCAATGGGTTTGATCCAGAAATTCAAAAAAAGATCAAGAGTAAACAATATTTTAGAGACGGCTTGACTATGAAGCTCGATCCGAAATACTTGCTTTATTCTTTCTATAAGAAGCAGGACTACGAGCCGTTCGCAGTTCCTTTCGCTTACCCTGTTCTTGAAGATATCAATGCTAAAATTGAATTAAAACGTATCGATCAAGCTATTGCTCGTACCGTAGAGAACGTAATTCTTTTAATTACAATGGGTGCGGAGCCAGACAAAGGCGGTATCAACCCGGCTAATATGAAAGCGATGCAAAACCTTTTTATGAACGAAAGCGTTGGCCGCGTTCTTGTTTCCGACTATACCACAAAAGCTGATTTCGTAATTCCCGATTTAAAGAAAGTTGTTGGCAAAGAAAAGTACGAAGTTCTCAACGAAGACATAAAAGAAGGCTTAATGAACGTTATGCTTGGTAACGAAAAGTATAACGGCCAAAGTGCAAAAATTAGTTTCTTTATGGAGCGCTTGAAGGAAGCTAGAAATGCATTTTTGAATGACGTTCTGCAACCAGAAATTATTCGTATTTCAAAAGATTTGGGATTCCGTGCTTGGCCCACAGCTAAGTTTACCGAAATTGACATGAAGGACGAAACTCAATACATGAGAACAATTAGCCGTTTGATGGAGGTCGGAATTCTTACACCAGAGCAGGGCATCGAATCTATCAACAATGGTAAACTTCCTAATATCGCTGACCTCCCGTCCGCGCAGGAGAAGTTCGTTTCGGAAAGAGAAAAGGGTTATTACAATCCAATTGTTGGCGGCGTACCAATGCTTCAAGGAGCAACGCCTACTCCTACCGCAGATCCGAAACAATCTGGCGCTGGTAGACCTGTTGGAGCAACGGCATCAAGAAAAGATATTCAAACTACAATTTATGAAGTAGACGCTTTTATGAAAGCTGCTGAAGATTTTGCAGCTAAAAAGTTTGTTGTAGCGTCTTTGAGCGAAGAGCAAAAATCCAACTTGACGAGTTTGTGCAAGAAAGTTATTGCGTCTAGCCCAAGGGAAACGTGGGTCGTTAACCTTCAAAAATGCATGGCGAATCTTGACGAAATCGAGAAGCTTCAGCCAATGCAATCTGTTCTGGATACTGCTGATGAGTTTTTACTCGACGAATATTCCGCGTCCATTTTGCACCATTCTACTGTAAAATAAAATATGGTATTTAAGCATAAAGCAGTTTTAGATAATGTTGCTGTAGCTTGCTATGGTGTTTCGGATGAGCGCTTTAAGGTGTCAAAAGCTTCTTTGGAGGAATTGAAAAAGCTTTCTCCAAAAATCGATTTTGAAGATAACCCTGATCTTCTTGGGGTATCTTTTAATCTCGCCGTTCCGAATATGATCAATAATAATGGCGATGGTATTTCTGGCGCTACTGCATCGAAAATTGCAAAGCGATTCGTGAATAAATACCTCAATATTGAGCACAACAAAGAACGCATAGTGGGCCATATTACCAATTATTCTTTTAACAGAATTGCCGATAATGCATTCTTAACAGAAGAAGAGGTTAGTCGAAGTCTTGATCCTGTTTATTTATCAGTCGCAGGTGTTGTTTACAAAACTATTGATAAAAAATTTGCATCGTTGATGCTCAGAAATTCTGATCCAAAAGATAGTCTCTACAATTCGATTTCGGCAAGCTGGGAAATTGGTTTTAGCAATTATTATTTAGCCGTTGGAAGCCAATCTTTAAAACAAGCTGACATTATCACTGATCCAAAACAAATTGAAGAGTTCGCTCCGTTTTTAAAAGCAAAAGGCGGTTCCGGCAAATTGAAAGATGGGACTCCAATTTATAGATTAATAGTTGGAGAAATTTACCCTCTTGGCGGAGGCTTCACTACAGATCCTGCTGCGCAAGTCAATGGTGTACTAGCATTTGAAGATACTCCATCATTCTCTTTGAGAGAGGATGAAATTGAAAATAAAAAGGTAGAAGCTGCTGAAAATTGCATCGAAGAAGTTAAAGCCTTTTTGTCTAATAAAAAATCAAATTCCATTTTAGAGATAAAAAATGTAAAAACTATAAACAATATGGATTTAGAAAAACTTATCACAGAGTTAAAGTCTGCTCTTCTCGAAAAGAAGTTCGGTGAAGAGGCTGTTGCTTCAATGACCAGCCATTTCGCCGAAGCTATCAAACAGAAGGATGCAGAGTATCGCGACTCCATTGCAGCCGAAAAGGCCGCTAAGGATAAAGCCGAGAAGCTTTACAATGAGACGGTCGCTTCAGTAGAATCAATGAAGGCGGAACTTGCCAAGACGCAAGAAGAGATCAATAAGATTAAAGAAGTTAAAGCTCAAGAAGAAGCTGCTGCTTGTCTTAATGCGCGTGTCGGCGAACTTGATGCCTCTTACGAACTGTCTGACGAAGATCGTAAACTTATCATCAGCGAAGTTCAGGCTCTTGAATCAACAGAACAGGCGTTCGCTTCTTATAAAGAAAAATTCGCTTCTGTTTGGAAACACAAAAACAAAGAGTCCATCAAAATTCAAGCCGCAGAGATCGAAAAGAAAATCTCTGAGCGCGTTGAGGCTCGCCTTAAGGAAGTTAGCAAAGCTTCTGCTGTTGCCGAGGTAAAAGTTGATGAACAGAAAGCTGATGTCACTGCTGCGTTAGATAACGCTACAGCGACCAACAAAGCGCCCGATAGCAAAATTGCTATTGAGCAGTCTTTCCGTGAGAAGTTTGCAAAAGCTTTCTCTCGCGAAAATATTAGCGTAAGCTATTCTAAATAATAAAATTTCACTGTAATAAATAATTAAAGAATAATAATATGGCAAATCGTCTCTTACCATTTCGTCAATACGGCGAAAATGATGTTGTAAATATGTACGCTCTTGTTGACGGCTCCGTCAACGACTCGACAACTGGCGTTGGCGCTGGTGATGCAGGAGTTTTCGTTAAAGTTTCCGCTGGTAACTTTGACCTTGACCCCGTATCATACGCGACCGACTCTTATCTCGGCAAAACCGACTACCCTTATGTCGGTGCTAACCAATACCCCTCGGTCAATCTTAAAGTTACCCCTGCTGCGTCAGGCGATCTTACGAACTGCCTTGGTCTGACCATGCGCCAAACTGCAAAGTTCGACGAAAATGGTGAAAAACTTCTCTATTACCGCCAGAAGGCTGAAGAGCTTATGTGCGTACTGCCCGGCCAAGCCGTTCCAGTAGCTACACGCGGTATCTTCACCCTTTCCGCTAACGCTCTTGACGGTGCTCTCACTGTCGGTTCGGGCTTCAAGCTTTCTGCCAATGGCGGTAAAGTCACAGGCTGCGCCCACTCTGATGCTGGTAAGCTTGGCATCGTTCTCGGCACAGGTTCACGCGCCTCGCTCACAAGCGTCACTGACGCTTATGCGGGTAATTTCGCAGTAATCGGTCTGCGCATGTAATAAGAAAGGAAATAAATTAAATGAAAATCACATTAAAGCGCACCCCAGAACAAATCGAGCTTGTTAAAGCAATGGCTAGCCGTAATCGCACCGTTGCTTATGACGCTCAAGTAGCACTCGCTGAGTTTATCGGACCCGTTCTTGCTGAGGTTATTAACAATGCTCCTACATTGAGCAACTTGTTTACAAGCCTCTCATATAACGCTGACGATAATCCTAGCATTCCTCTTGACCTGTACTACGACGTAACTGATGAGGACTACATTACTGTATACTCGCAATCCGTAGCTGGTGGTCTTCCCACCAATCAGGTTCTTCCTACAGTCTCCGAGATGAAGCTGACCACCTACACACTGGACAGCGCTCTCTCATTCGACCGCCGCTACGCTGCTAAGCATCGTATGGATGTTGTTGCCAAGACTTTCACCCGTATGGCTCAGGAAATCCTGCTCAAGCAGGAGCGCACCTCTGCTACACTGGCCATGACTGCTCTCGCCAACGCGCAGACTAACAGCAAGAAACACGTTCAGCGGTCGAACACCACTGGCCGTTTCCTTCTCGCTGACCTGAACGAACTCCTCACGCTCGCTAAACGCGTTAACACGTCATGGGCCAAGGGTACACCTGCTACTGGTTCACGCACTGGTATCACTGATCTTCTGGTTTCCCCAGAGATTGTTGAGCAGATTCGCTCTATGGCTTATAACCCCATCAACACTGTTGCTGGAGTTACAGCTAGCGGAGGCACAGGCACGACCGTTGGCATCACCGCTACTGACGAAATGCGCAGCGCTATTTATAGCTCTGCTGGCATTCCTAGCTTCTACGGTGTTTCCATCCTTGAGTTCAACGAGCTTGGCAAAAGCCAGAAGTTCAACACGATCTTCGACACTGCTGCTGGTTCAACAGGGTACACAAAAGCAGATGCCAGCGGCTCTGCTGTATTCGATGGCGCAGCTGAGGAAATCCTTGTTGGTATCGACCGTACTCGCGACTCGCTGCTTCGCGTTATCGCAACTGATCCAGACTCCAATTCTGAGTTCTCGCTCGTTGCTGATGACCAGTACAGCATCCGCCAGAATAAGATCGGTTATTTCGGCTCCCTTGAGGAAGGCCGCGTAATCCTCGATGTTCGCGCGCTTGTTGGTAAGATCGTCTAAGGTTTAACAATCCTATTCAAAACCCGCCTCGAAAGGGGCGGGTTTTTTATTTCATTTAAATCATTGAAATGTGTAAATCTTACGATAGTATTTATTATGGAAATCTCAACTGGTAAATCTACTAAAGTTAGTAAAGCTAGTCTGCTCGATCAGCTTAATTCTATCGCGGATAAAAATTCATCTGAGTATCGCTCAAAAGTAAGACAGCTAGAAGTGAACTTGGGTGTTAAAGAGGTTAATATTTTTGGCACTGCTAATCGTAAAATTTTTGAAGAAAATATTGACGACATGTCGCAGTTGCAGCTTCAGGATTTTGCCCGCAGAATAAAGATAGATGGTTCAGGTACTATGGCCGCTATCAAAACTCGTCTTTTGCGTCAATTTGACACTCAGAACGTGCAGTCTAGAGGCTACTTCTCCCCCCAGCCAGAACAAAAAGAATTGTTCTCAAAAGAGCAAAAAGAAAATCTCACTAAAATTTTAAATGGCTAATTTATTTCAAGTCGCTAGCGGCGTTTTCTTTTACGAATTCGACGCTGATACTTCGGAGGTTAATCTAAGCTCGATTTCTGGTTGGATGGAGGCTAACTTAGGAGAACTTAACAATTTAATTTATAGCGATCTTAGTGGTGCAGCAGCAGACTTGAATCAAGAGCAAGCGAATATTTATAAACATTTATACTTGGGACATTACTACAAAAAAAAGTCGCGAAACGCTATTAAAGCTGCGGCTGGCGGATCTGGTAGCGCTATCATTTCGATTCGAGACGAAGATAGCTCTGTTACATTTGTAAATAGCAACGAAATCAGTAAACAGTTCCGCCAACTGTCTAGAGATAATTTTGAAGAATTAAATCGTTTAGTCGGCTTTTATAATTCTTACCAAGCTGCGCCTATTCAAGTCGTTGGTAAGAATATGGTTCGTGATATATTATTCTTTACTGGCTCAGGGTATTATCTGTATCCGTAAGGATATTAAAATTTAGATTTAAAAGCGCATCTTTACGGTGCGCTTTTTGTGTAAATTCATTAGTAGCCGCCATCATGTCCGCATCAACATATAATATTTCAATAGAAAGGAATGCAGATTTTTCTGTAGGTTTGATCCTGAAAGACGCTAATGGGACCGCGATTAACGTAACTGACGCAACTATAGACGCGGAAATAAAACAAGATTATTATTTCCCGACTATTCAAGTGTTTACTGTTACAAAAACCGCTCCCGCTTCTGGACAAATCTCCCTTTCTTTAACTGCTGCTCAAACTGCTCTTCTTCATCCTGGTGTTTTAAAATATGATGTGCTGGTTAAGTATCAAAACGGTACCTTTCAAAAAATTATGAAAGGTACGGTATCTGTTGATACAAACATAACCACATTATCATAAAATGCCAGACGTAGTAGAAATTATAATTTCAGGAGTTCAGTCACCAACAGAAGTTATAGTGTCTGGTGCTAGCGGTCCAGTTTCTTTGATTGAAACTGATCAGCTGCTACACAACTCTTCGATGGACTTGCAGGGCGGAAGCTCGGGCGAGTATTATCATTTAACAAATGGCCAATATTCTTTTGTTACTGGAATTTGGCAAGACACGATTGACCCAACTAACGATGTAATTTTAGAAAAAAGTCTTACGGTAAGCGGAACTGTTATGCAGGGTTCTGGATACAGTAATTATCTTACTGGTTCGCGCTTAATGTCTGACGGAAATTTCTCCACTAATGGAGACGCTCAAGTTTCAGAATTTGTATTAAAAGAGCAAACAACAGGCGCTTCTAGTCAAGAATTGAGATTCGCCAATTCTTCTAAAAAGCTTAGTTTGCCAGATAATACTTCTTGGTATTTTAAATTAAGAATTGTAGCGAAAGATACTAATGGCGGCACTGCGATATACAATGTAGAAGGGGCGATTAAAAAAGGAATAAGCGCCGCTTTCACTGAAATTGTTGGCAGGTCAACTATAACAAATCTAAGTAATGAAATTGGATGTGAAGGCGTTGGCGTTTTAGCTAACACTTCTTATGGTTATTTGCAGGTAAATGTAACGGGCAAAGCTAATACAACTATACGTTGGGTTGGCTATTTAATTTTAATAGAAGTAAGATAAAATCGTGTAAATTATACAATAGGAGAAATATCAAATGGCAATTTATTATACAGGAATATTAGTAGGAAACCAAGTAAACTTTACCACTGGTGAGGCGACTACAGTTGCTGCCGATGTTAAACAATACATCATTAATCAATCTGTAAGCGGCGGAGAAACTGGCCTCGCTCCCAGTAACAAAGCCGTTTATGATTTTGGCACAGGCATATCTGGCTATCTTTATACAAACGCCGGGGGTCTCTATCAATTTTCAGCCCTGTCTAGTGGAACTGACGTTGCAGCGATTAATTTAACTGGCAGAGTGAGCGGCCAATCATTCATTGACAGCATAACTATTTCGGGTGGCGCAGCTTTGGATCTTTCAGTCGCAAATGACGCAATTGTACTTTCTCACACTGATACATCTAGCGTTGCAGACCTAACAATAAATTCTGTTGCTGGTTCAGCGGTTACAGGAATTGCATTTACATACGATACATTTGGTCACGTTTTAACTGCTACGGGAACTACGGCAGTTATCGTTAGAAATCAAATCCAAAGTGGGGTAACTACAACTGCTCCAAGTGAAGCGGCAGTTCATACGTTATCAGGCTACCTTATTACAAATGCAGGAGGAGTTTACCAAATATCTTCCCAGTCTCCTAGCGCAAATGTCGCTCAGATTAATTTAACAGGAACGGTAAGTGGTGCATCATTTAATGATTTTGTAAGAATTTCTGGAGTAACTGGAATAGACATCAGCGTTAGTAATGACATTATATCGGTATCTCACAATGATACATCGAGCGTTGCTAACGCATCGATTAGTGCAAATGCTGGATCTGCGATCACAGGAGTTTCTTTTACATTCGATAATTTTGGTCACGTTTTAACCGCAACAGGAACTTCAGCTGTTATTGTTCGCGATCAAATCGTAAGCGGAGTTACAACAACTGCTCCTAGTGAAAACGCTGTTTACGGTCTCTCTGGGATGCTGAGACCTCTTATTAATCAAGCTCTTGGTAGAGACTTGCAAAGTGTTACAAATAGTGGCAGCACCACAACTAATAGTATTTCAATTGGTGGCGACCTCCTTGTTAGCGGCAATACTACACTTGGTAGTGATTCTAGCGATTCGTTAACTGTAAAAGCTGGACCAGTTATACTCGAAGCTGCAACTACTGCTAGTGACGCTCTTATCTTTGGCCTTAATGATGCTAATAAAGTTTCGATTTACAAATCAGATCCAGCGGTTTTAAGAATTGAGGGCGGATTAATTATCACTGGAAATCTTACTGTACAAGGTACAACAACAACAGTTGAGAGTAATGTGGTTTTGATTGGCGACAATATCATAACGCTGAATGCAGATTTTACTGGATCTGTTCCAACTGAAAACGCTGGCGTCGAAATAGAACGCGGCACTCAAACCAATACCACTTTGCTTTGGAACGAGGGAACTGATCGCTGGCAGTTCACAAACGACGGCTCGACATACTACAATATGCCGATCACGTCGGAATATGCCATGTACGACCTTGCAGTCGCCGCTGGTGGGGCAAACGACGCAATCATTCGTATCACAGGGTCTAACGGTGACGTAAATGATATTACTATTAGTGGCTCTAGCGGGATTCTTGTTACTGACAACGGCTCAAATCTAATTGTTGTTTCTCACCAAGATACTTCTTCCGCTGGTAACGTAGTTAGCACAAATACCCTAGGTGTTGTAATACAAAACTTCACTGGTTTAGTTGATACATACGGCCACGTTACTGGACTTGGCGTTCAAACAACTGACCTTGACGCGCTTTATCCTCGCACTGGTCAAGTAACACTTAACTATGCTACAACTAACGGCGCTAGCACAGCTAATGATATTGTAATTGGAGGTTTAACTGTTTCAGGTTCTGCTCAAGCAAAGAGTGATCATTTTGTAGTGTACTGCTCGACCACAGATGCAACTGTAACAGAAATGTATTTAAACGGCACTAATGGAAGAATTACATTGCCCACTAATTCCGCCGCATCTTTTAAAGGCCAGATCACAGCGTTCGACACAACGAATCAGAAAGCGGCTTCTTGGCATTATGATTGTTTAATTGCTAATAAAAATACAAATTCCGCAATTGTTGGCAATGCGTTTGTAACAAAAATTGGCGACGATTCTGGTAACATTTGGGAAGTTTACGTTGATGCCGACAATACTTACGAGTCTTTAAAATTGCAAGTAAAAGGTCAAGCGTCAGCAACTATTAAATGGACAGCTAGTGTAATTAGCACTGTTGTTCTTTAAGAGTTGAATGATAGCTTAAACAATTTAATATAAAAGGAATATGGGTAAGTATTATCTAGGTACAGGCAATAATAATCAAATCAATTTCCAAGTCGTTGACTCGACGGGAGTTATAAATGATTTAAATTTAAGCGGCTTGTATTTAAGCGCTACTGGCAAAGCTCTTGACGCTGATAAACTAGATAATTTAGACAGTTCATACTTTAGAAACGCTGCGAATTTAACTGGTGTTTACACTGGTCAAATTAGCGGAGGAGGGATAGGAAACGCTGATACTCTTGACAATTACGATAGTTCGTATTTTTTAAATGCATCGAACATTACTGGAACTTTAGGTCTTAATGCAACTGGATTGCATTATATTTCGGGAAGTTTAACTGTAGATAATAGCACGCTGTTTGTTGACGCGGTTAATGATAAGGTTGGTATCGGTACAACGGTTCCAGCAGCAAGGCTTGACATTTATCATGCATCAAGTTTAAATGGTTTTCAACAATATGGAAAAGATGGCGTTCGCTTTCGAAGTCCAGGTGCGTTTAACGAACATGGATATATCGAATATACTAGCGGTGGCGATAAAACAGTTTTGGGTTCTTTTTATAGTGGCGGAGGTTTTGGTCAGATTAGTTTAAGGCAGCATTCATCAACTACAACTCAGGATTCGCTAACTCTAGATAATGCAGGCAACGTTGGTATTGCGGGGTCACTCTATGCAGACGGAAACGTCGGTGTCGGTACGTTTAGTACAACATCTCCTTGGTCTAGAGTTTTGCAGGTATATAACAGCAATAATTCCGCACTTTCCGTCAAATCGGCTGCTCGCGATTGGCAAATCAGTACAGCCGCAGACGGCAAGCTCAATATCTATGATAATACCGCCAGTGCTCATCGCCTGAATATTGACACGTCTGGCAACGTGGGTATCGGAACACCGAGTCCGGGTAATAAGCTGACTATTATAGGTTCAAGTAATCAACTCGGCATCGGCGACGGAACTCTCAGGTTCGATATAGGCTACGATAACAGCTATCTACGCTTTAAGAATTCCGCAGGAGATACACATGTGGTAGTCAATTGGAGTAGCGGTTACGTTGGTATTGGGACAACGAGTCCATCGGCAAAGTTGCATACCGTCAACACGGTTGATGCTGCGGGACCAATATTTGAAAATACAGGCGGAAGAGGCTCTATCACAGTTAAGGCATCGAGCACAAACAGCGCTTATGTTAACTTCGGCAACGCTAATGGAAACTCTCGAGCATTTATAGATTTCAGAGAATCAACTGGATATCTTTCATTAGCTACTAGCTTTAGTGGAGGATATATAACGTTCAACACAGATTCGCAAGTTGAAAAGATGCGTATTACGAGCGCAGGCAACGTTGGCATCGGGACTACAAGTCCGGGAGCAAAGTTGGAAGTGGGCGTTGGCACCATTTCTGGGCTTGAGCCAAACCAGTATCTCCGAGTAAATTCTTCAACATACAATTCTGCTCTGTCCTCAAATTTAGATTTATTAAATTGGGGCAACAATTTTACTAATTCGTTGGGCTGGAGAATATCCGTCGTAAATCAGGCGGGAGTGACCACTCCAAGAGATTTAACGTTTAGCAGTTTGGTCGATGCTGGTAGCGGGACTATTGGTGCTGCGACGGAAAGGATGCGCATTTTATCCGCCACTGGCAATGTTGGTATCGGGACTACGAGTCCAACAGCGTCTGGGTTCAGTACAGGTAATCCAATTTTAGACTTGACTGGTACTGTTCCTACCCTTGCGCTTCATGCAAGTGGAAGTACACAGCAGGCATTGATAGTAAGCGGCGGAGATGGATTAATTCTTGCGGCAAGTGGTGCCGCTACAGCGACTAATAATAATGTTATCCGTTTTTACACTGAGGAAACTAACTCTCAAAATACCCCCACGGAACGGGTGAGGATTGATAGTGTCGGCAACGTTGGTATTGGGACTACGAGTCCCTCAGCAACCCTCCATGTTGTCGGATCGTCCCTGTTAAGCACCCTCTACAGCTCAGGATCGAACACCACCTCATTTACCCTCGGAACAGATGCTTGGATCAAGCTAGCTACGATACCAAACTACAGCTACGCGACGATCAAAGGTGAGATCGGATCAACCAACTCTGAAGAAGCTATTGAGATCAGCATCAAGACCACTCACGTCACTACGCTGTCATCCATCACCGTAAGTAGGCAGTCCTATAATCCGCGATTGCTTGAGGTCAGGGTACAGGGAGCTGACGGTGCGGCAAAAATTATTTACGCTAGGGTCAGAACATCTGATTATGCTCCAACTATCAGTTGGAAAATCCTCGATGTTCAAGGTACGCCAACAATCGAAAACACTATCGAGACTCCCGTGGGGGCTGTTTACGCAACGTTGCTCGTCAGTGGGAATGCCTCCACGCAGACGAATAACACTTTCTCCCTCTCCAATACCACCGCATCATCCTCTGCCGTCACCGGAGCCCTGCAAGTCGCAGGCGGCATAGGCATAGGTGGGGCGAGTGTTTTTGGGAGCAGCGTCCAGATCGCAAACGCAATAATTAGCCAAAGCGGCAACCATGCTTTTATTACAGGGCCGACCACCGCAGGTGCATTTTTGACGCTTCAAAGCGGCAACACAACGGGCGGCATCAATTTCCGCGACAGCGCCGGAAACAGCGTTGGACAATACTATCAGGTTACTGACGCGTGGTCGTTTGCTAAACCGACCACCTTCGCGGGCGCGGTGACGGCAAGCTCGACCGCAGCCGGTGGCTTTGGGCAAGTGTCCATCGCGAACAATATCGGAGCGGCCATCAACAACTATATGCTCGGCTCCACTTACGGAGGCACGATATTCGGGGGAGTCACGGGGAACAATCAAGCAGTCATCGAGGCAAGCGCCTTGGCATCCTCGCTCTACTTGGGCACCGCAGGCAGCTCGTCAATCGTGCTCGCCACGAATCGGACGGCGGCACTCACCCTCGCGTCGGGCGGAGCCGCCACGTTCGCGGGCGCGGTGAACCTAACAACAGCGTCAGCAAACAACACATCTCAATTCACGGTTTCAAACGCTAACGGAACAGCAAAAAGTCATCTAGGGAACTTTGCGAATTCGACCTACCTTGCCACGAACTATTTTTACAACGGCGCACAAACCACAGACGATGCGACGCAACCCTCCGCGAGTTTGGTGCTTGGAAATGATCGTACTTTCAAGTTCTATTCTGCTGCCGCCTCTGCTACACCTGCAAATTCGCTGATCTTGACGCTGGACGGAAGTACTAGCGCCGCCACCTTTGCGGGCGACGTTATCACTGCGGGCAAAATCGGCGCGACATCGGGAGATAGCTCAACGACAACAATTCAATCTGGTTCCAGCTCTGGAGTAAAATCCAGTATCTTGCTCCGCGATTCGTGGAATGGAACGAACAATAATAATGCCTTCTTTGCTGTTCAGCTCGGCAATGGAAGCGCATCAGCGGATGCGCTACGGATAGACTACCTAAAAAACGCCACCTTCGCGGGCGCGGTCACTATCAATTCGGGTGGGCTTTATTCTATCGGGGCCGCTTCGACCTTCGACGCTAACACTGTATCAACCGATTTGGTTCTGACCCTCCGCACGCTAACCGCAGGGTCAGCAAGCTCACGGAGCACCATAACCAATAAAGCGGCATCAGGTCTCATTGAGTTCAATTCCGACGTTGGCTCAAACGGCGTCGGCTATGGGTTTGATTTTAAGGCTCGCGGAACCTCTCGGTTCTCCATCGCCTCCACCGGAGATGCTGCCTTCGCGGGAGCGGTGACGGCGGCAACTAGCCTCACAGCGCAGACGGCAACTATCACGGGCACTAACTCGGCGTCGTCATATCCACTAACGGTCAAAAACAATGCGCTAAAAGCCAGCGCCTCACAATACACTGGCATTTCGATCCAGACGGCAGATGCCTCACCCGTCGATCTGGGTTTGCTCTACTTTACAGCGGCATCGGCTACTGATCGCACTTGGCGTTTGGGTGCGTTTGACACTGCTAACAGCACTTGGAGCAAGGGCTCATTCCCCGGTGCAATCTCTATTGCATCTACCACCGCAGGCTCCGCAGGAGCCGGTGCGCTAGTGGTCACGGGCGGGCTGGCTACGGGTGCCGCAAGCTATTTCGGGGGCGGTCTGACGTTTGCTGCGGCGACAACAAGCGCGGGCGGGATTGGGTTTGGGACGGACATGTCTCTTTACCGGGCAAACTCATCTACTTTAGTGTTAAAATCGACAGGTACTAGTTCCGCCTTAGCTTTTATTAACATAGGTGCCTCTAGCGGTAGTTCTATAAATTGCGCTCCTAGTGGATTGGAAATTGTTTCTGCTGGTAATATTTTTATTGCGGCTAATGGCCCCAGCGTTACGATAACCACAGGCGATGGATTACCTGCCGGTGTTTTTACCGCCGGACTGTTAACTATTGATACTATTAGCACCACCGGAGCCGCCACCTTCGCGGGCGCGGTGACGGCGGGCGGCACCATCCAAGTAACGGCAAACACCACGCCGAGCGGTGGGTCAGGTCTAGAAATTCAAGGCGGTGCAACTCCGACGCTGTTTGCGTACAACCGCACTGGATCGGCTTATCTTCCGCTCATCATCACCGGATCAACGCTGTCGATGAAGATGAATAACGTCGATGCGTTTACGCTCACCGGAGCGAGCGCATCAGCATCAACCGCCACCTTCGCGGGCGCAGTTACTATCGCTGGCAACCTTACCGTTAACGGCACCACTACCACAGTTAATTCTACTACAGTAACAGTTGACGATCCAATCATTACTCTTGGTGGCGATACTGTGCCAACTGTTGACGACAACAAAGACCGTGGCGTAGAATTTAGATGGCACAATGGAACTGTTGGTAAAGTTGGATTTTTCGGATTTGATGACAGCACTGGATATTTAACATTTATTCCAGATGCTACGAATACTAGTGAGATATTTAGTGGCTCTGTTGGGGATATTCAAGCTGCTAACTTTCGTGGAAACCTGATTGGCAACGTTACTGGAAATGTAAGTGGATCTGCTGGATCTGTTGCAACTCTAACAGCTGGATCATTTTTGACTGGCGGATCGTTTAATGGATCTGCTGCTGTAACATTTGCAGTTGATGCAACTTCCGCCAACACAGCTTCTAAGGTTGTGGCTCGTGATGCGAGTGGTAATTTTAGTGCAGGCGCGGTGACAGCTTCTTCCCTCACCTCCCCCGCCGGAATCGACCTCACCCTCGCAGGCGGCAGCAGCGGCGCGAGTCTGGTGCTGGGGCAGGGGTCGAGTGGTGTTCCGGTTTTCGCAACTACAAATGCGTTTTCTTTTGGCACTCACACAACTATCAGCACGCAGACTGGCGTTGGGAATATTCCGGTCTTTGCGTTTCGCAACAGCAGCACGACGGCAAATAATGGTGCGGCTATTCGATACAATTCAGTCGATTCGGGAGGCTCTACCTATCGAACTGGCGCGGAGGCGGGGACGATCTTTACGGCGCGCACGGCAAGCACGCTTTCGGGCGCGCTTTATTTTGCTACGAGCAACGCGGGTAGCTTCGCGGAGCGTATGCGCATTGCGGCAAACGGTGACGTCGGCATCGGGAGGACGAGTCCGACAGAAAAATTACATCTGTACGATGGGACGACCACCTCTAAGCCCAACATATTTCTAGACTCGGACTATTCGTGGGACGATGGAAATCGTGGCGGAGTTCTTTGGGGGATAGGCGGAGATGTTGTCGCGGCGATTCGTAGTCGGCAACGGTCCGAGAATATCTACGCATTGAATTTTGAAGTCTACAACGGTATGGAAGGCGTTCCGGCCCTTGCAAGTCGAATGCTTTTGACCGGCAACGGCAACCTCCTAATCGGCACCACCGCCGAATCGGGCCTCACCGGAGCAGGCGGGCTGAGGATTGGCTCCTACACCGCAGGCTCCGCAGGAGCCGGGGCGCTGGTGGTTTTGGGTGGGCTATCGGCGGGCGGGGCGAGTTATTTTGGTGGCGCGGTGACGGTCTCTTTGGCCAACCCAGAAGTTTCGATTCGGTCTGCCTCTGACGCGGCGGCTCAACGACAATACCTAACGTTTGGAAGCCCCACCTACAATCGCGCTCAGTTTCAGAGCGTTTCAGCGGGGACGAGCGATGGGTCGCTTGAACTCAGGACGTTTAACGCAGGCTCACAAACGCTCTCGCAGACGTGGAACAAAGACGGGTCGTCCACCTTCGCGGGCGCGGTGACGGTGGGTGGGCAGACAATAATAAACGCAGTTGGCAGTGCAGGTTCACCAACACTAAGACTCAACACATCGACATCATCTACTTTTGTTCATGCTCAGGAGGCTCTTGCCGCCAACTTGACCGCTGGGCAACACGTTATTTCTGTTGTTGGGAAATCCGCCGATACCAAGAATAGTGGATACATTGGTTATACTTGGGCTGGAAATGCCTCTAACAGCAACTACGTGACCATTGGACATTGGGGCGCTGACGACCTTTTTAGAGTTTATGGCGATGGTACCGCCACGGTTGGAGCCAATACGGTCATTCACGCAGGCAATTACACCAGCTATTTCACAGCGCCCGGTAACGGCGCACTGACACTTGCTGTGTCTGGCACTGGCTTATCTGGCTCCGCCTCATTTAGCGCGAATCAAAGCGGCGCAACTACGTTTACCGTAGCGTCGAACGCTACGTCAGCAAATACAGCAAGCGCTATCGTTGCTCGTGATGCTAGCGGGAACTTTAGTGCGGGAACAATTACTGGAACGCGTCTAGAGGCTAGGAATTCTGGCACAACCCAGATCTGGATCGACAGCACAACAAGCGGAAGCAAAGAGATCGCCTTCCAGAACAATGGTTCTACAGTTTCATATGTTTGGGCAAGTGGTGGTTACATAGCTATTGGAGGAGGGAGCACCGTAAATTCACTTTTCGTAACGCCCGCAAACGGCAACGTTGGTATCGGGACGACGGCACCGGGGGCGAAATTAGAAGTTGCTTCAACCAATAATACTGAAACAGTTCGTATGTCCTTGAGTACGGACTTGGGGTTTAGAAATAGTTTCTATAATTATTTTGACGGAGCTTCGCCCGGTTTGAATTGGATGGCTCTAAGGGTGGCGAGTGCTGCGAATACCCAGACCGAAGCTATGAGATTGTTGGGCAACGGTAACGTTGGTATTGGAACAACTGGGCCAGTCGGCAAACTTGAAGTTGTTACGGCAAGTGATACGGCGGGCACGCCGTCTGCATACGACAATAAATACTTTACGGTTGGAACTGGCGGGGCGACAGGCGGTTCAGTCTTCATCTCTTACGACCAGACGAATAACAGAGGATATATCGGAGCGTTATCCCCTTCGGTTGCATGGCGAAACTTGATTCTTCAAGGAGGCGGAGGCAATGTTGGTATCGGCACGGCGAGTCCTAATTATAAACTTGATGTCAGTGGAACAGGTTATGTCAGCGGCGCATTAACATCGGGAGGAAGAATTGCAGCAACAGGCGCAGCTTGCGAATTGTATTTAGATTCTGGAGCATCCAATTCAACCATTACTTCTTATGGATCTGGCGTTTATAAAGATCTTTGGATAAGAACTTTAAGCTCTTCAAGTAATGGGGTCTGGATCAAGGCAACTACTGGAAATGTTGGAATTGGGCAAGCAGCGCCAGATTATAAACTCGAAGTTGAAACTGGCGTAGGCGATTCAAATGGAATTAGAGTTAGAGATTCTGCAACTGGCGTTTGGATGGATCTTAGAAGAAGATACATTGAATGTACTGGTGGTGATTTCTGGATAAACAGCCAAAGCTCCAGTTTTGATCTTAGAACAGCTAACTCAAGTAGATTGTTTATAGCGTTAGGTGGTAACGTTGGCGTCGGAACTTCGAGCCCGAATCAAAAATTCGAAGTTGCTGGCGGAGCTATTATCGCTTCTGGTTTTGGAAATCGTGCAGCTGGAACGGGTAAGGCTCTTGAAATTGGAATGGATGGAACACAAGGAGTTTTACAAGCGTATGATAGATCGTCCTCCGTGTATATCCCACTTGCTATCAGTGCGACCACAACTACTTTTTCGGGCGCGGTCACGAGCACGGGCACTCTCACCACCTCCTCTGGTCGTGTCGTCGCCACCTCGGTGAAGACGACCAGCTACACGCTCGCGACCACCGACTATGTAATCGTGTGCAACCACGCGAGTACGCCATTTACGATCACGCTTATTGCCGCCAGCGCCAACACGGGTAGAGTCTTCATCGTCAAGAACAAAGGCGCGGCCACGGTCACGCTCTCCGCCACAAGCTTGGGCACCATCGACGGCATCAACACTCGTGATCTTTCGACCAATCAGTCTCTCATCCTGTGTTCCGATGGATCGCAGTGGAACATCATCTAAAATTGTAACCAAATCTCTAATACCATGAGCTACGAAGCAGCACAAGTTTCAGTTATTCCCGCCACCCGCAACGGCCTCGCGCCACGGCAGGGGTTGGTGTTTGATGGGTCTCTGAGGGCTACTGTGGCAAACGTGTCGGCATTTGGCACCAGTCCACGGAGCGTCGCTTTTACGATTCAACCGACTTCGCTGGCCACCCCCAGTTATCTCTACTACTGCACATCTGACGATGCGTCGGCAGTGCTTCGGACAACTGGGTCCGTCGAGTTTTATTTTGGCGGTTCGCTGATTGCAACTGCTCCGGTTGGCACTGTCGTAGTGAATAAAACCAGTCACCTTGCTTTTTCCAGTCCGGCTGGTGGTGGCACGGCCACGGTTTATCATAATGGTGTCTCGGTGGCAACGGGCACAGATAGCGCCAACGCTACGAGTGGGATTACGATCATTGGGGGTAACGTCTCCGGAACAGCTATCTACGCCGGAAACATGGGGCCGATTTTATTGTTTAACCGAGCCCTCTCCGCCGCCGACGTGCTCGCGCTCTATCAGTCGAGCGCACCGGCTGCGGCGGATTACGATTACACGAACCAGCTAACGACCGCTTGGACGGCAGGAGGCACATGGAGTAGCTTTGTATCCTCATCGAGCACGAATATCAGCGGAACGCTTAGTGACGGTAATAGTTCGGTGCATGTCGCCAGCACATCGTTTGTTCGCGGCAACTGGGGCGTCTCGCTGCTCTGGCGACTGCGTTTCGACGCCACGATTACGGGCGGTTCTGGGATTATTGTCTACCAATATAACGGCACTTCTTACTTCCCCATCGGGAGCCAAGCAGCGACAGGCAGTTTTGATGTTTCGTTTACTGGACCCGCAAATGCTTATGCGGGAGGTAATGCGGTCTATATCCAAAATGCTACTGGCACTGCGACTACCATAGCGTTGACCAACATAAAACTAGAGCGCCTCGGCCTCCTCCTCGCCCCCGACTCCGCGCAGGCGGGTGGCGGGCTGGCGTGGTACGACACCTCGGGCAACGCGGCCAACATCACGCTCCCTGCAACGGGCGTGTCGTGGTCGCTGCCGTTTAGCGGAAATATCACCTCGCCAGTCGCAACCAATCTTACGCTGAGAACGGGCACGTCTGGCGCAGCGATCACGGTGCTGTCGGCGAGCAACAACGTCGGCATCGGGACGACGACGCCACTGGCGAAATTGCACATCAATAACGATTCAGGAGCGGCTACATATGAGAGGATATTGCAGGGCAGGTCATCAGTTAACAATAGTTTTGGTTTGGGAGCCGGTGGAAATGATGCATATCTTTCGGCTGGTGGAAGTGGAGGACTACGTTTTGCCGTAAATAGCGATTTGGGTGTAACGGGAGCTTCAGTTCCTACAAATGTTGCGATGACGATTTTAAGCACGGGCAACGTCGGCATCGGGACAGCGAGTCCGGGATCAAAACTAGAGGTCGTAGGAGTTGCGAGAATTGGATCAAGCGCCGGAACCAACTTCCCAACATACAGGGGCTCGGTTGTTTTGCAAGATAGTGAAGTTGTCGGTCCACAGGCGACAGGCGGACTTGAGTGGGTTACTAATGCCAGTTCCGGAAGTGGGTATGGCTGGAAACAATACACAAG
>Ga0114977_10000804_pt1 | contig 20798 bp, 14 predicted proteins | sample S_130805_MF_Meta_FD_87026 | JGI IMG/M metagenome (GOLD analysis project Ga0114977, IMG submission 87026) | Freshwater microbial communities from Lake Simoncouche, Canada to study carbon cycling - S_130805_MF_MetaG | ecosystem: Environmental > Aquatic > Freshwater > Lake | place: Lake...
CGGGTTGTTCGGCACCATCTTGCATATTTTATCAGTCTCGTTAAAGCCCATACCAATCACTCGGCCAACATCGCGCAAAACCGCCTTGGCTTGCAGCTTACCGAAAGTTATGATGCTTGCCACCCGGTCATGGCCATATTTATCGCGAACATATTGAATCACTTCATCACGCCTATCTTGGCAGAAGTCTATATCAAAATCGGGCATTGACACCCTGTCTGGATTCAAAAACCTCTCAAAAAGTAAGCCAAAGCGGATCGGGTCAACATCGGTTATTTCCAACGCCCATGCAACCATCGAACCAGCACCAGATCCACGCCCCGGCCCCACAGGTATGTTCTGGCGTTTACTCCATTTAATAAAGTCAGATACGATTAAGAAATAGCCCGAGAAATTCATCTTCTTTATGATGATTAACTCTGTGTTCAAGCGGTCGAAATAATGATCGACATTTTGGGTGTAATTCTTCAACCTAACCTTTAATCCTTCCTGTGCTTGGCGGTCAATCTCTTCATTTTCATTAACTTCGTCGCCATTGCATCTTGGCAAAAGAGGCGGCCTGGATTCTGCAAAAATGGTGACCCGTTTGGCAATATTGATGGTGTTTTCAATTGCTTCCGGCAAATCAGCAAATAATTCCAACATCTCGTTAGTGCTTTTAAAGTAATTAGCTGGATGAGATTTCACTCGTTGCTCTGCATAGACGCTTTCGCCATTGGCAATGCAGATCAAGGCATCATGAGCTTCCGTCATTTCTGGCTTTAAGAAACACACTTCATTGGTTGCAACGATTGGGATGTTAAGGCGTAATGCCTCTTCCAGCAGGAAATCTTCCAGCCGCTCTTCCTCCTCAACCCCTCGCCTTATCAATTCTATATATAAATTATCACCCAGCTCCTGTTGCAGGTCTTGCAAAAAGATTTGCGCATCTTTATGGCGCTTTTGGCTGTGCATCAGCCCCACCGGACTTTTTAAGGTGCCGCATAAAACAATCAGGCCAGCGGCATATTGTTTCAGCTCTTCATAAAATATTTGAGGTGCATCTTTATTGGCAGATTTCATAAATGAATCGCTGACTATCTTCAGCAAGTTGGCATATCCTTCTTTGTTCTTGGCTATAAGCAAAAGCTCACCCACTGCTGGCTTTTCAAACTTGGCCTGCTCAAAAACAATCCTCACGACGCATCCCATAATAGGCTGAATCCCTTCTTTAATTGCAGCCTGAGCAAATTCTAATGACGAGAACAGATTATAGCGATCGGCAACTGCTATTGCCGGCACCTTGCAGCGCGTGCAATGCTCCACTAAATCAGGAACTTTAATCGCCCCATATCCCAGAGAATAATCGGTGTGGAGGCGTAAATGGATGAAGGTTTTATCCATAGTTATGCAATGCTATACTTTGAAAATTTTCCTGGTTGATTGTTGCATCTTGCGGGCCATTTGTAAATGGCAATTATCAAGATCTGGCTTCCTGCAACTTGATCCATTCTTCTTCTGTGATAATTTTTAAACCTAATTGCTGGGCTTTTGCTAATTTTGACCCAGCATCAGCCCCCACCACAACTATATCAACTTTTTTGGAAATTGAGTCGGAAACATGGGCCCCTAGTTTTTCAGCCTTTTCTTTTGCTTCAGAGCGCCCCATGGAAACAAGAGAGCCAGTGAAGACCATGGTTTTACCGATTAGTGGCGATCCTTCCTTAACTTCAAGCAAGCGCGGGTTTATCTGAATATATTCCTGCAAGTCGCTGATTAACTGCAAATTAAATGGCTCGCTGAAGAAAGCCCTCAATTCTTGCGCCATAACTGCCCCTACCCCTTCAACGGATATCAGCTCTTCCTCTGAGGCGGATATCAGGTCTTCCATTTTATAAAAACGGCCGGCCAATAATTTAGCGCTAGTGGTGCCTATGTGCCTGATTCCTAAGGAATATATGAACCTATCCAAGGGAATAATGCTTTTTTGCTTTATCGCCTGTTGCAGTTGGATCACCGACTTATCTCCCCATCCCGGCAGAAGAAGCAGCTTTTCGCTGGGCAGCCTGAATATGTCCAGTGGTGTGATGATATACCCCAAGTTATGCAGCTGCTCAATGCTGCTTGCCCCAAGACCTTCGATATTAAAAGCATCCCTGCTGACAAAATGCTTTAGGCGCTCTATGACCTGGGCTTCGCATTTCAAACCACCAAGGCATCTTGTTGCAGCTTCGCCTTCTATCTTCTTAGTGCTGCTGCCACAAACCTGGCATTCCTTAGGCATAACAAATGGTTCAACCTCTGGGCCACGCCGTTGCAGGTCAACACCAATCACTTGCGGTATCACATCCCCTGCCCTTTGGATTTTAACCCAATCGCCGATTCTGATGTCCTTGCGGATGATCTCATCCTCATTATGCAAAGTTGCCCTTGAAACCAACACCCCACCAACATTAACCGGTTGCAGATTGGCAACTGGGGTCAGCACCCCCGTGCGCCCAACCTGTACAACAATATCCAATATCTTTGTCACTGCCTGCTCTGCTGGGAATTTATGCGCCGTTGCCCATCTTGGTGAGCGGCTTATATTGCCCAGCTCTTTTTGAAAGGCAAAGCTGTTGACCTTATATACTATGCCATCTATATCATAATCAAGGCTCGATCTTATTTCTTCCAAGGCATGGTAATATGCCGTGATTTGGTGCAATCCCAGGCATATCTGGCCGCGATCATTAACGGCAAAACCCATTGCCTTAAAGGTTTGTATCATGGAATGTTGATTATCAACCCCTCTTATCTCGCCACCCCAAACCATATAATGCAGCCTTCTAGACCTGGTGACAGAGGCATCCAGTTGCCTTAATGAACCTGAAGCGGCATTGCGTGGGTTGGCAAACATCTGCTCACCATCCTGTTCGCACTGTTGATTCAGCAGGAAGAAATCCTGCTTACTCATAAACACTTCCCCCCTAACTTCAAAGTCGATATCTTCTGCCACATTATGTGGAAAGCCGATCACTTCTTTTATATTATGGGTGATGTCTTCACCAACACTTCCGTCCCCCCTGGTTGCGGCATAAATAAGCTTTCCTTTTCTGAAGATGGCTGAAAACGACAAGCCATCAATTTTAGGCTCGCACAACATCGGCAGATCTTCCGCTGTGTTTAAAATTTTCTGCACCCTTTTGATGAATTCTTCCACATCATTTTCTGTGAAGGCATTAGCCAAAGAAAGCATAGGGCTTAAGTGAGCAACCTTAGAAAACCTAGGGTCAGGAGCTGCCCCAACAGTTGCCAAAGCTTCGCCTGCAGGCAACATTCCTTCTAACGAATCCAACTGGCGGCGCAACCCATCATATTCAGCATCGGAAAGCTCGGGCATGCTTTTGTTGTAATATAAATCATCGTGATATTTAATTTTATCGCGCAGATGCTTTATCTGTGATCTCAGGTTTTGGTCCATATCTATTTGGTATAACTTTGGTTAAATGCTTCGATATATTTTGCAAAATGCGGCTTTTTATCTTGGTTCATTGCCATGAAATCCAGCAACTCTTGCAGTGATTGTTCATATCCATCTTTGGTCAAAGAGCCGCGATGCAGCATATATCTGAGGTAAAGAACATAGGTATTAACTACGTCCAGCTCGCAATAATCGCGAATCTCATTCACCTTTCCAGCTGCGAACATGCTGTCGACTTCAGAGCCATCGCAATCCAGCTTCGATGGTATGCCAAACAGTGCTGACACCTCCTGCATCTTGATCCTGGCGGAGGTGCCAAAATCCGAAAATGCTTCCAGAAGGTCGCAATGCCAATCAAGGCTATAGCGACTGTTATAGCTGTTCCATTTATCGCCACTGTCATAAAGCCACTTGGCCGAAACCCCATGCAACATGGCTCGATATTTCAACACTGGCAGATCAAAGCTGCGCCCATTAAAGCTGACCAACCTCGGCGTCAATTGCTTCATATAGTTAAACACTCCATGGATCAAATCACGCTCGGATGAATCTGCATTGCCGCCAGGGCGAAGCTCCCTTATCGAATAATACTCAAACCCCTGATCATATTCTATATCAGCCACTAAAAAAGCAATGGCAACAACCTTATGAAATGGCTGACGAATGAAAGAATTTGCTCCCTTGGTCACCTCCAGGTGATAATCAACAAGGGCCTGCTTTAAATCTGGCTGTGGGCCAAGCAGGTTTTCCGCAGCCTTAACATCCGGAACCGTCTCGATATCAAAAACAAATAATTGCTTATGCTTCGTCATAACCCCAACCTCTTTAATGTTTCCTCAGATGGTAGCAGATATAATATCTTCAAGCAAGAAAGGAGATTTGCAAAACACGCCTTGCACCAAAGAGCTGCTATACATATAATGAAATTGATATCAAACATTAAATAATAATTAAATGGCGCTAAATAATTTACAAAAAATTTCTGTGCATATGGTTGTTAACTTCTATCTTGAAACCATTACAGAAACACCAGAGGAAGATAAATCATTAACTGTCTTGCAAGCAATACTAGACTATGCTTTATTCCAAAATAATAAAGACCTGTTCGCCATTGATGAGGTGACAGAAGTTAGAAAGCTTTTAGATGAGTCCAATCTCCCTCAAAAATTCAATCTCTCCATCTATAACACTACAGTTGATGCCACCCCAACTGATAAAGATGTTAAAGATTACATTAAAGAATTGGTCAATGAAAAAATCAATTCGATATTAAAGAAAAAAGAGGAAGAAATAGCGGAAAAATTAGGCCACATACAGCTGGCACAAGATTTATTCCAGCTGGATTCAAAGATCACCCCCAAGAACTTCAAGCTGATAAAACTCCTTCTTTCAGAACCAATTTATGATCGGATAACAGATTTAACTACGCTTACAGAAATAAAAGAGAAAATTTTTATATTTATGGATCTGATCCCACAGGCTGATATCATAGATAAACTGATATCCATGAATGAAATGCAGATAGATGGAGCCAAAAGGTTAATAACTGCTTTAAAAACTGGATATAGTGATGAAAAAGTTGCAGAACTTTTTTTGCGATTCACTAGTGATAATAAGCATATTGAAAATCTTACAGCAAAAAGCACACCTCAATTTGACAGCATCTTAAGACACTTTGGCGCTAGAAGGTCCCCAGAGTGGTTCACGCAAGAACATCCTGCAAGCAGAGATCTGTTGGTTTCACTTAATGATGAAAATTTTTCCCAAGCGGTTTCCGCATTGTTAGCTGCAGATCTTGATGGATATCTAAAAACTTTTATCAGAAGTTATCCACATGAAATATTAGATTTTGGCGGAATGAATCCAGAGCAATTGAATAACGTCATTAATGCTTTAAACGAACCTAAAGTTCGCACATTAATCCATCAACACCCAAATCAAATCGTGATATTGAAAGAAATTGATGAGCATAAGCTTAGAAAAGCTGCTGAAATCTTAGATTACGAAGGGATAGAAAGTTTCATAAAGAGATATCCAGCCAGATTTTCAGATCTTGTAAATTTCACTAGATATCAAATCACTCAATTGAGCTCGGTCTTAGCAAAGAATAATCCAAATAATTTATTATTTCAAGCCATTCAAGATTCCAATTCATTTGCGGATATGGAGCCTGATCGTTTTAAAATAACCCTGGGGTTGTTAAGGATAATCGATTCAATTACTTATGATGCCACTTCTGTTTTTAATGCACTCGAAGACTCCGTTATTGATGAAATTCAAGCTATTCTTAATGAGGTCATCCATTTAGTTATTCATGAAGATGACGAAGAACTTATTTACACCCTTGGCAATGCAATAAAGCGCTTTCCTGACTGCGTTGGCCCTGTGGTCAGAGAGATGCCAAAAGATAAGATCCATTTATTCGTGGACATTATTGCCGATGCAATCAAGGAAAATCCTGAACATGTCCATACCTTGACTAAAACAATTGCCGAAGATAAACTTTATCTATTCAAAGATGTGATCAGCAATGCAGTGAAAGTGAACCCCAACCTTATCAAATCCATACCTAAAGCTAAACTTTATTTGTTCACAGACGTCATTGCCGATAATATCAAGGTGAATTACACCCTTGCTGACTATATAATAAAATCGATCCCAACTTATCAACTTTATCTCTTCACCGATGCTTTTAGCGATTTGATAATAAAACCTAAACCCATACTTCATGATATAGCTATATTGCAGCCCCTCACATCGGAATCTCGAATTGGAGTGGTTAATAAGTCATTAGAAAAAATAACTGACCCTTCCCAAATGCTGCAATTGATAGATCTGCTTCCGCCAGAGGAAAGGAAAAAGATGCTATTCCGGGCCACTAAAGAAGGAATAAAAATCCCCGACGCTAGGCAAATATCGAAGCAACGCCTGGATAAACCCATTAAGGCAGAAGTTGAGTTGAAAAAGGATGAAGTGCTGGGCCTAACCCTATGGCAGACACTCTCTGATACAGCTGAAATTGCATTTGGCAATGGCAGCGCTCCCACCCATCTTGAAAGGCTGTTGACCGGCAGGGAAGAGGATACCAGCAGAAGCATATCTAAATAGCTTGTTGCTCATACAGCTTCTTAAATCACCCTAGCGGAGGTAGTGGCCGAAAGCCAGGTAATAGGCCGGCAATGAGGTCTTCTTAAAAAACTTCACCACAAACTAATAACCATAAAAGTTATTATTTATTCATAGTCCAACCCCACATCCATCCAAGCAGCAGGCTTGATTGGCATTTCTAACCCGGTGATCAGTTAAGATCTATGTTTTATTCCCTGTCATCTCCCTGCATATGAGTTTGCAACCTCTGCATTATGTGTGATCCTATCATGTTTTTATTTTTCATGATAGTCCATACCCTTCTTTTTAATGGGGTTTAAACCAAGCATGATATGATTCATATCTCCGCCGACCTTCTATATCCCCAAAACCTGGCGCTGCAGCTTCACAAGGTCGGCTATTGAGCTCTGCGCCAGCAAAAGCATCTGCTCCAGCTGTTCTGGGGTGAAGGGGCGCCCCTCTGCCGTTGCCTGGATCTCTATTAACTTGCCTTCCGAGCTGATAACAAAGTTGGCGTCAACCTGGGCTGAACTGTCTTCGTTATAATCCAGGTCAACCATCGCCACTCCATTAACAATGCCGCATGAAACGGCTGCCACCTGGGCATTAATTGGAATGGCTTTTATCTTATTGTTTTTAAACAGCCATTTAACCGCCTGACATAGGGCTATGAACGCCCCGGTTATTGCAGCAGTTCTGGTGCCACCATCGGCCTGAATGACGTCGCAATCAATGATGATCTGGCGCTCGCCCAGAGCCTTCAGATTAACCATAGAGCGCAGAGACCGCCCAATAAGGCGCTGTATTTCATGGGTTCTTCCGGTGATCGGCCTGGTCGACTCGCGCTGGGTTCTGGTTGCAGTGGCCCGTGGCAGCATCGAATATTCCGCCGTCACCCATCCTTCCTTCTTCCCTCTTAAAAATGGCGGCACCTTATCTTCCACCGTGGCCGAGCATATAACCTTGGTGTTGCCGAATGAAATAAGGCATGAGCCCTCGGCATCTTTAAGAAAATCCAGTTCAATTGTCACTGGGCGCATTTCATTATTGGCTCGTTCCATATGTCTCATTAATGCACTCATAATTATATATTACCCATCTGATAGCCTTGAAGCATATGCCTCAAAATGTTCTGTGCGGCCGATCACGCCATGGCCGGTGTTTAAATACAACACCGCTCGTGGCACGCCTTCGACCTCTTCAATCACAACCAGCCTGCCGTCTTTGCTCAGTTGCAGCAGCAGGTTGGATATTGAATCTTTATTTAATATCCCATTAACCATAATAACTTGGAAATGGGCTAAATCTGGCGCCCCTGTCAGCAATGGCGCCGCTTTAAGCGCAAAGTTTTTTAGTTTTAATCCATCCAGGTTTATCGCCGCCTGGGTCACCAGCATTGAAATGTCGTCAATTGCCACCACATATTCCGCCAAGTTGCACAGCAATGCTGTGGAATAACCGGTGCCACAGGCAATGTCTAAAACATTATCATCCGGCTTTATCCGGGCCAATTGCAGCATGCGTGCCAACACATCTGGTTGCAGCATCTCCCTCCCCATGGAAAGAGGAATCCTGCGGTCTAGGTATGCAACGGGCTTCATGGCTTCGTCAACAAATTCATGGCGTGGAACTTCCATCATCGCCTTAAGGATCCGTTCATCAAAAACTCGGTTAGTTGCAATTTGGTTTTGCACCATGTTTAATCTGGCTTTTGCGAAGTCGCTCATGATATCCTTCATTAATTGTAGATCATAGGATATCAGGGGCACCTCATAATGCCAAGCATAAAAATATAGGTTACAGCTTAACTCGCCTATTTTTTGGATTAATATTTTGCATAGCTATATAAAAATGAAATTATTTGTTGCCATTTGCGGTGATTATGGTTAGATTGTCCCTCAGTATCACTGATACGGAGAGATGGCCGAGTGGCTGAAGGCGCTCCCCTGCTAAGGGAGTATAGGAGCTTTAACTTCTATCGAGGGTTCGAATCCCTCTCTCTCCGCCAGTTATAGCTAGTTCGAGCTCCATCTCCACCAAAATTATCCATTTTGCTTTTATCACTCTAAACCCCAGTATATATAGGCTTTAGCACTTTAAGGAAGCGAAATCAGCATCGAACTTTTTCCCCTTGAAACATCTACAAACCACCTCGTTTTTAAGTCAAAAAGAGGCCTTTTTTGTCTCCAATCTCCAATTCAGTTCTATTTTTCCAAATCCGATAACACTGCATAAATCAAGGCGCTCAGCAATTTGGTTCGCAATTAGAGCATCGGTAGTGCGAGAGAAAGTGCGGAACTTATTCACCAACATGCAAAGCAACACCGTCAGCCATCAACTCCACCGGGTTTGCGGTGATGATTGGATCTCCGTTTACCAAATTGCTATAAGGTATTTTATTAGTTGGTGCCCCTAAGTTATCAGATGTTTCTTCTGGCGTGGTTTGATACGCTGAATTGCAGAGTTTATTATATAAAAAGGCTCCGCCACCTAATAAAGTTGCTCCAATAGCTGTACCAATTGCCGCAGCTATAAGTGTAGTATCAGTAATTGCGGGAGAAGTTGGAGTAAGCGTAGGAGTATGAGTTGGGTCTGGTGTCGGAACAGGTGTTGGATTTTGCGTGGAAGTAAAAATAAAATTGCCAAATGTTATATCCTCCGCTTGTAAATTTAATAATTTTAATTGCTGATTACTATCAGGCAAGGTTATTAATACAAAGCCTGCTGGGTTAGTAACTATCATTAATTCGCTTTTTTCATATACGTTACATAGTTGTAAATCAATTCTGTCACCTTTCTGATCAAAATCAGTAATAGTGTAAGTAACTTCAGGATGAGGATAAATAGTAAATTTATCAAGCCCACCATTTCCAGTTACACTAACGGCTAAAGGAGAGTCTATTTTAAAATTTTCACTCGCTGAAGTGCCGGGACTTGAGTTGCCAATTATAATATCAATCGTTGTGGAATACAGACCTGTGGGTCCAGGGGTGGGAAATGCTGTAGGGGATGCTGTAGGCATATTGGTTGGTATTTGCGAAGGTGTCGCCGTTGGAGCAAAAGATGGATATTGTGTTGGTATAGCAGTTGGAATCGTTGTAGGACTAGCTGTAGGATTAAAAGTTGGCGAAGACGTCGTTGGGGCAGCTGTTGGTGCCGTTGGGGTTTGTGTTGGCGAATATGATGGTATGGCAGTAGGTGGTAGTGTTGGAACAGATGTCGGTGAAAGTGAAGGCATTGCGGTCGGTATTTGAGTAGGAGATAATGTAATGATAAAAAAATTGCTTTCTTGTAAATCATTATAATTTACTCCATTTAAAATCAGGCTTTTTGAGTTGCTTAAACTTACTACAGAATTTCCATTTATATATCGCGTAGCATTCCTAATTGACTGCAAGCTATTAAAGCTATTAAATAATCTAAGGTCTATCGTATCATTGGAAACATCAAAATCAGAAATGGTCGCAGTTGTAATTTCTGTGGTGATAATAAATTTATCAATTCCATTGCCGCCAGTTAATGTATCATTCCCTATGCCAGCCGTTAAAGTGTCGTTTCCATTGCCTCCCGTAAGAATATTGTCTTCATTATTTCCTAATAAAGTGTCGTTATAATTGGACCCTATTACATTAACTATGTCATTTAAAATATCTCCCTCTGCATATCCTCCAGTGGCAGCATTAGAACCAAGATTTATATTCACTGCCGCATTAGAATTCACATAAGAAACTGTGTCTGCTACTTGATTGAGAGCATCAACAGAAATTGATCTAAAATTTTCTAGAGCGGAAGTTGCAAGAAAAGGTGATGGACCGTAAGAGTCAGTTACTAGTAAATTAGCAAAATAAGCATCTTGAGGATTATTACTCTCTGGATAGTTGGAGTAACCAAAGTCATTTAATGCAATTCTAATGTTTTGGTTATTAGTAGTAAAGCTGATACTATAATGATGCCAGTTACTATCATCTGTAAGAAAAATGAAAGATAAATGAAAGATGGATATTTGTAGTATAAAGGGCCATTACGACCACATTGATCGATCCAATCAGACCATCCAATAAGCTTATTAGAGCAGGTTGGTGGAACAGAGTTTTTTACTGCACCAGCGTATGCAATTGTAATATCGGTTAAGCTTCCTCCATCACTCACACTTATTACCCCTCCAAGATTAACAGCGACGGATAAGCTTTTAGGCAATCCTAGGTAATCAAAGTTTAAAGTAAAAGATTTGTAAGCACTAGTTATAACCGTAGAAAAAGCGTCAGGTTTTACAGGGGAATTCGCAAAATATGCAACTTTTTCATATTTTTCCTTAGGATCAGTCGTGATAGTAAGACTGGATGACATGCCATTTCCTCCAACCCAGTTATTTGTATTTTGAAATGAATCATAAAATAAAGTTGCCATATAGACCTCATATAAAAATCGATATTAAATAAAATTTAGTTATTCCAATTTCAAATTTCTTATACACCGCCCGTTCACTCTAGTGCAGTCATATGCTTGACTAGTGCATTACAAATTGCTAACTCCAATAACATCTATCACATAATTGCGCCCAGCTCAATTCATAATATATTTAAATAAGCTTTACACAATTTAAAGCTGCAACAATATGACAACTACGTTATCGTCTATCTAATTAGCTTTGATTAACTATACGTTAAGATTACGATATAAAAACTACAATTCAATTTACAAGAAATACAACTCACCTTCCATCTTACGTCTACGCACCAATCCAGGCAATCTTCTATCACTAGCCCACACTCATTTCATAACCTCAGCCGGCACTTACAACATCATGCCATGACAAATCTTAGAACCCAAACACCCTTCTCTGCTCTGCCCATAAATCTGGAATAGCCTTGCCCATAAAATCCTGTAACTTCAGATCACGCAGCTGCCTTCCTTCGATGATAGCTGTGATTATATCTGGAGCTACTAGATTCAGTCGCAAGATGCGGCTAATATAACGATCGCTGATGTTTTCTTTTGCAGCTAATCTAGTCAAGGCTGCTTTTGCTATCATTTAAGCTCTGCTGCCATTTGCAAGCCTTGGCAAAAGCATTGATAAACTTGTGGTTATAATTTGTCTTCACCTTTTCTCGTGGAGCTATCAACTATTGCAATTGGCCATCTTATAAAGCCTCACGAAAAGCATCTATTTAAAAATGGCATCTCAGAAGCAGAAGCCTTACCTATCCTCAAGCAAGATGCGTCACAAGCAGAAAAAGCTGTGATTCGTCTGATCAACGTTCTTATGAATAATAATCAATTTGATGTATTGTTAGCTTCACCTTTAACCTCGTAGCAGGCGCTCTTCAAAGATCCATCCTTAGTCGCAAAATCAACCTTAACGAGCACAATGAAGTGCCGGTAGAGTTGATGAAGTGGGCGTGGTCTAGAGGTGAAAATTTCCTGGTTCAGTTGATAGACGCAGATTAGAGGGAGAGCTATACGCATTCATAAATTAAAATCCTTTAATAAAAAAACATGGCTAGGCATTAATTTTCGTTTGCTTCTTATAAAAGTTCTAGCTAAGATTTCTTTTTGTCTAAAAAGTATGTAGACACAATATAAAAATTACAGAGGTTCATGCAAATGACGCAAGCTAACTTAGCGACTGGTTTAGTAGCTTATTATCCGTTTAATGGGAATGCCAATGATGCAAGTGGTAATAAGAATATTGGTGTTGTTCACTCTGCGGTACTATCAACAGATAGATTCGGTAATCCATCAAGTAGCTATACCTTTAATAGGAATGCTTATATTGAAATAAACGGCGCCTCTTTTGAATTTATAAACAATTTCGCTATATCTCTTTGGATTAACCCAGCTAGCTCTCAAACAACCTACTCTGAGATTTTTAGCAAATCCCACAACTCTTTCAATGGGTTTCAATTCGAGCAGCAAGCAAGTAGTACGAATTATTACTGCTTAGGGTACTACTATACAAGTGGTTCTGGAAGAAGTAGCTGTGTGCAATTTATTGCTAATAATTGGAATCATTTTGTGTTTACAAAAGCAGATACTATAGCATCGTACTATTTGAATGGAGCTTTAACAGCGACTACAACCGCCCCCTCCACCGGAGTAGTCACAGCTCAGGGACTGCCTTTATTATTTGGCGCATGGAATTCCGGATATACATCTCCAGCTAGCGGTGTAACTAGGTATTATAATGGAGCTATTGATGATATTTATATTTATAATCGCAGTTTATCTAGTGGGGAAATTCAGAAGCTGTATGGCATGACACCGACTACCATGCCAACATTACTCCCAACAGCGGCTCCTACTACAGCCCCGACAGCCATTCCAATAGTAGTGCCAAGCGCTATACCAACTCATCCAGTTTTACCCCCAACATCTGCTGCTGCCAAAAACTTCAATTTAGCTAGCCTAACAAATAATCAAGGATTCAATATTACTGGCGCATCAGATGGTGACTATAGTGGCTGGTCTGTAAGTAATGCTGGAGACGTAAATAAAGATGGTTATGCAGACATGATTATTGGAGCATATGGCGCTTCTCCTAATGGTAAATCAGCTGCAGGTGCTAGTTACGTGGTATATGGAGGAGCATTCTTAACTAATATAAATTTGGCCAACTTAATTTCTACAGAAGGGTTTTCTATTTCTGGTGCAGCCTCTAATGATCAAAGTGGGTGGTCGATTAGTGGCGCAGGCGATGTAAACGGCGATGGATTTGATGATATTATAATTGGTGCGCCATATGCCTCTCCAATCGGCAGATCAAATGCAGGCACTAGTTATATAATATACGGCGGAGCCTCATTAACCAACGTAAATTTAGCTAGTTTAAGTTCTGCTCAAGGATTTTCTATTATAGGAAAAGCTAGTTATGTTAGTGGCTATTCAGTAAGCAGCGCAGGCGATGTTAATAATGACGGATATGACGACGTAGTTATAGGAACGGGAGGAGCTTGGACTGCGCTAGTCTATATTGTGTTTGGCAATCCATCATGCATTAACATAGACCTTTCTAGCTTAACTGCAAATCAAGGATTCTATATTACGGGAATGTATAATAATGGGTTCCCCGCCACTGGGGCTGGAGACTTCAATGGTGATGGCTATGATGATATTATTATAGGTAATTCACATGCTTCTCCAAGCAGCAGATCTTACGCAGGACAAAGTTTTTTAATATACGGTGGCCCCTCTTCAAGCAATGTAAACGCGGTTAATTTAAATTACACTCAAGGATTTTCTATCATAGGTGCTTCTACTCAAGCTTTTTGTGGAGGAGCAGTCAGTGGGGTAGGAGATATTAATAATGATGGATTTGAAGATATTATAATTGGTTCTGGACCAAGTACTAATGTATTTATTCAGCAAAGTTATATCATATATGGAAAACCATCTTCTGTAAATATAGACTTATTGAGCTTAAGTCCCAAAAAAGGGTTTTCTATCTCAGGATCTTATGGGCTTTCTGTTAGTGGAGCTGGAGATTTTAATAATGACGGATATGCAGACTTTACCATAGGAGTTCCAAATGCTAGCCCTAATAGACTAGCTAGTGCGGGTATAAGTTATCTAATATATGGGGGTTCTGAATTAACTAATATAAATTTAGCAACTTTAACTTTTTCTCAAGGATTATCAATTTCTGGCGCACAAGCTGGAGAAAATAGTGGTTATTCCCTCAGTGGCGCTGGAGACATAAATGGTGATGGCTATGATGACTTAATAATTGGAGCATACTTAGCAGATGCTACTTCATTAATAAACCCAGGAGCAAGTTATATAGTCTATGGTGGTTATTTCACGTTATCTTCTGCCCCAACAAAATCACCTATAGCCACGCCTACACTTTCCCCAACAAAAACGCCTACGCATGCCCCGTCTGGCCCGACTCCATTTCCAACAAAAACACCTCTTGCACCGACATTATCACCAACACTAGATCAAACAAAAGCACCTGCAAATTCAGGTGCAGCGCAAGATATAAAAAATATAATTGCTGCTGGTTCATCGATAGGTTCTGCAAGTCTCGCGCTTGCAACGTATCTATGTAAGAACTTTTTTTGGAATAATGGCGTGAATATAAAATTTGTAGACAATAGTTCTTACAAGAAAGTTTTTCAATTTTGTGATGTGATTTCTTTTAGACAGCTCAAGGAGTTGGCTAGAAATTCTCGAGAGTTATCATCAAACACAGCAAAAATTGCAGCAGATAATGCTGAAAAAATAGCTAATACACTTAAATGTGCAGCTGAAGATGCGTTTACTCCAGCAGAAGAACATACAATAAAAGCCGCTACTCAAGCTGAAATGGCGGCAAAAACCTCTGTAACAGCAGCAACTTTTGCAAAAAATTCTATGATGACTGCTACAATAGCTGAAAAACTAAAAAAAATAGCAATTCAGTCAGAAGAAATAGTTGAACAAGCTGCTACCGTAAAAACAATCACAGATGCACAAGTCATTGAAGATGCTGCTAATAATATTTCAAGAGAAGCAGAAGACGTTTTTCAAAAAGCAAGAGAAAGAATAGATTCCGCAACTAAGGCTAGAAACGAACATAATGAAGCATTAAAGCTAAAAACACTTAAATCTCTTAAAAGCAATACATTGAATCAAAACGATATAGAAGAAAATAATAAAGAGTTAGTTATGCTTGAACAAAATGTAGAGTATACTCAAGAGTTTACTAAAGCTCAACAATATGGAGCTGCTGAAGCTGTGCAAAGTGATTTTAATGATGAAGAAGGAAATAATAGCCCATCATCAACTGATCTAATAGAAATCCCTGCTGTGCAAGGCTTTCTATTAGGGGATGTTTATACCAATGATGATAGGATTCCAACTGCATTTTCTAAAAATAGATATAAGAATATACCAACTCAAGTCCAAGAATCCGATCGACCTGGTCTTCTCTGCATCGACACTTCAATGGATCCAGAATATATCAAAATACAAGATAAAGCATTTGCAGAATTTGGCGAGCACTTGATGCTTGCATATAAAGACTTGGGCTATCTGTTTGATAATGGGGCAAATGAAATACAAAAACTACTTAGTGATTCATCTAGAGAGGCTGCTTCGATAGAGATATACCAAGAGCAGCCTACCCAACCAAAAACTTCTACTTCAAATCATCTAATGCCTTCATTGTTTGGAGTTAGGCAGTTTATAGAATATCTCCCATTAATTAAACATCTAGCTCAAGGTGCAATGGAGAAGTTTGGTTATAACACGACTACGCCAGAGATTCTAGATAACAAGCCATTCCTATTCACAATTCACTTAGTTGCTGGTCATGCTGGTGCGATGTTGTTACCACAAGATGATATGAATGATGGTTTAGTTGTTGCTACGGCTGGAAGCATGAGCTATGGAGCAAGGTTGATAGCATCTCATTGTTTAACCGAACAACGTCAAGAGATATTGTTGCAAGATAAAGCTATGGATGCTTATGAGATGACAAAATATTGTTCATCGACAATATTGGCATATACAGCTCCAAGCTTGGCTACATGCGCTATCTCAAATTTCATGTTACCAGGAACACCATGTGCAGTAACTGGCTATGATCTAATTATCAGCACAAGTTTTGGCGGCTCTGAATGTTATTCGGTATATAAGACAAAAACTCAGGATGAGAATAAAACCACGGCAGATACTGTTGTGCCATATATAGTAGATGCAGTTGCTATGGCATATGCTAGTCAGTATCTTGGATTTGATAGCAGTAGTTTAGCTACGATGATGTTGAGCGTGAAGCAGGACTTAGCGGTAGTTAGTTCAGTAGTTGCAACTGATTATATAAGCAGAGTAGCTATAGATATAGTGCCAGATGAGTTCAAAGAAGATTATGTCGATCCAGTGTTTGATTATGCATATAATGCTATTAATGATTTAGGAACTTATATGGTTAACGGGGGCAATGCACTTATAGGATATTTTGCTATGGAGCATGCAGCTTAGATAGTGAGAGTTTTAATTTTAATGATGAGGAAATAATGACGAAAGATTTACCAGAAGCACAACTTCCATCAGTTGCAATGAATGGGCACTATATCAAGCATTTGACTTTTGATAATATCAATTCTCCAGCATCTTTTGCTCCGCAAAAGGAATCCCTCAAAATGGAGATTGCTATCAATTTTAATCACCGTAGCTTGCCCGATAATCTATATGAAGTCTTGCTATCAATCAAGGTTCAGGCTACCTCAATGGATGAAGGCTCGCTATCTTTATTTGATATTAAGTTCATCTATGCTGGCTTGTTTACCATCAATCATGCAGATGACGAGCAGAAAGAGGTGATTCTAATGATCCATTGCCCTACCCTATTATTTCCATATGCACGCAGAGTCTTATCTGATCTAACTCGAGATAGTGGATTCCAGCCAATAACGTTGGAACATATGGACTTTGCTGCTTTGCATCAGCAAAGAAAGAAGCAGAAGCTCTGACTGCTGCTAATTGAGTGAGTAACATTTTGCAACTTGATCAGGCGCTTAAAGTTTTGGATGAGAGTGGTAATAAAAGAGTTGAGCTGGCCATTTCTGATCGCCGTCCGCCAACTTATCTAGGCGGAGAGAAACAAGGTGACCATGTAACCGCATATATAGCCTACCTGCATATGTTGATTACGGCAGTTGAAGGAGAAAGTATTCAGAAGGCCGTACATATAATTGCCGGAGCAGCGACAGCAATACTTCCTGATAAGGGTGTAGAGTTTAACACTCTATTAGCAAACTTAGAGTCTATTATATCTTCAACCGTTTCAAAAAACACTAGGCATACAATAATAGCGGCACTTGAAACAAGCGGCATTTCTCCAGAAGAAGTGGCTAAAGCCAATGAAGCTTTGAGACGTGATAAAAGAGCTGTCTTCATGAATGCAACAAAACAAATATGTCAGAAATTTCTTGAGGAAGTGAATTTGGATGAAGAGGTGGCTTTCGCAAGAATTGGAGCTCCACTTTCTGGTGCAGGGGCAAAGGAGAAGCAAGCTATTCATACGCTAAAAGTTATTAATGAGCTGGAGGCTATTGATCTAGATTCAGAATTAAATGATAAAGCAGATCAATTCGACCGACTATATAAATATTGCATCAAAACTTCAGCGCCATATATAATGGGGACTAATAATGTTCTAGAAAAACAATCTGTTGCGACTATTAGGAAAAAATGGACATATTTAAAGGATTGGGAAGACGTTCATAAGCAAAAAGAAGTATGCGCAGAAAAGAAAATCCGTCTAGAAAAAGGTTGTTTATTTAATGAATTAAATCGTTGTACTGATAAAGAGGCTTTACCTGAGGTAAAACTACTACTGCTTAAAGAACTTTGCGCACTATATAATCGTGCGATGAGCATTCAAGTAGGCACTGCCAGCTCAACAGGATCTAGTAGCAGTGCTGAGCTTCAATTAAGCCAGAAAGTGTTGCTAGTAAGTAAATGCTTTGGGGACTTGTTTGATTTTAAAGGTGAGAAGCATAAATCAGAAGTTACAGCTGATCCAGAATTGCTTTATAGAGTGACAGCGCGGCATATCGTCTGCATGTTTCGTGCTTTTAATAAGCTGCAATTGCTTGACCACGTGCAAGGACAGATTATAGATAAATTTTTAGAGGATGCCGTTCTGGAAGAACAAGGTTGGAAGCAATATAAGCTAATGATAAATGGAAAACACACTTTCTTAAATCGCGATGCGATGGAAGGATCACTAAGAAAATATTTAGATTTTGATAAGATTATAATGACATCTTTATCTGAGGCTTCTCCAACAATTAGATCTTCTTCCGTAACATCTATAGGTTTTTAAAATGAAAATAAAGAAAAGTATTGTAAGAGTGGAATATCCCTACGCATTTTCGAAAGAAGAGTATATTTCTGATTTAAGCAAAAGTTTTCAGTCAGCTTATCCACAGTTTTTATTAGAACAAATAACAGCTCCGATATCTATTGTTACAAATATTATTACTTCGAAACTTAACTATGATAAAAGCTATAATGGGATCATGCTATATACTGGTATATTTAAGAATTTGGAAAAAAAATATGTAATTACAGATGTTCGACTATCTCAATCTTTGCTTGAAATATTATCTTTTTTAAATGGCATGGAAGATAGCATAAGGTACTATATAACAGATCTTTCTAAGATTGTTTTTCCAGAGGAGAGAGCTGCTGAATATATAAAGTTCTTTACTGAAGTTACTAAAAAAGTTAGGGATGACATCTGCTCTGCAACAGAAGCCAAAATACCACAAACTGCGAAAATAGAATACCAAAGATGGTTGGATGAAAGGCGGAGTGCTTCTGAAGCGGCATCTGAAAGCGCTCCATCTACGTTTACGGGAAAGTTAGGTAAAGAAAATACAGCTTTACAAGAAAAGAAATCTTTTGTTAGCATGATCCAAGAAGAGCATGGAGTCGAGACTTCAAGTTCCGTCAGAAAGAAGGCCCGCGTTACCTTTGAAGATGAAAGCCTAAAAAAAGATGATTTTCTGGGAAGAAGTTGATGAGGGCGTCAGATTAACTGTGTAAGGTGCAAACGTCATACCTTGCACCTACCAGGGAGGAGTATTAAAAATGGGTTTAGTGCTAGTGCCCAATCTCTCTGATACTACGCCATACATTTCTTGCAGATGAAGTTGTATGTCTCTGTTGCTCACACCAAGTCCGTACATAGATATAATGAAAAGCTTGAGCTAGAAGACTCATTTGATAAAGGCAAGGCTGAAGATAAGCTAGAAATAGCCCTTAATCTATCAGCTGAAGGTTTAGATGTAAAACTCATTGTCAAGGCTACTGGACTAACTGAAGCAGAAATCAAAAACTTACAGACATAAGCCATACTGGGGGATTGCTCCGAAAGTTTGCAATTTGATCCATTCGCCTATCGATAGAAAAACTGCGAGCTTTACCACCCTTCTGGAAGCCTCATAAACACTGAATTTCCTTAAAGGAGAAAAGTTCGCAAAGCGACCCATTCGCTCCGCCATTTTTGCCTCCTTTTAGTGGCATCTCCGCTCGTTTTTTACCCCATTTCGTTTTTGACGCTCTACACCTCAGTATCTGTGAGCCTTAGCACTTCAAATTAGCGAAATCAGCGCCGAACTTTTTTCTCTTAAAACGCCTCCAAACCACCTCGTTTTCAGGTCAAAAAGAGGCCCTTTTTGTCTCCAATCTCCAATTCAGGCTAACCTTTTCTAAAAAGATAGAGCTAGGAAAACAAGGGTTTTTAGCAATTTAGTTTGCAATTGGAGCATCGCTGCTCCGGGAGAAAGTGCGAACTAGGTGCAGTAAGTGAGGTGATATCGCAACTGTAGCTATAATACTGTATCATAGAGAATGTGCTTGTTGGTCACCTCCAGATCTTGAATTAAAGATTTACCTAGTCCATTCTTCGGTTGATTTTCTTTCCATAGCAAGTCTTGTGGTATGAGGAGGATTATTTTCAGGTATTATATCCACATCAATTCTACTAAAATGGGTCCTTTCATTATTGAGTATAATGTGCACCTCCTTATCACAATCCCATTCTTGAGGTGAATCTTGATATGCTATAGTATCACTCTTATTTTGAGTCCATGCATGCACTTTTGTTTTAATTATTTTTGCAAAAGCTAATACGCTACCTTGCAGATGTGGCCATGCATTTGGATTGATTAAATAATCGTATAGATATGAATTAATTATATTTGTCTGCTTAAAAGCCTGCGCTACTAAGGCATCAACTTGATTCTGAAAGACATGATTATCACTGCTAGCAGCTAAAGTATGCAAGCTTCTCATATATTCACCAAATTTTCCAGGCAGATCTGAATGCGCTCCTGAGGCAACCCACTCCTGATATCTAGCTTCAATATCTTTAGCTATCAAACCCCTAACTATCTCATCATCAAGATGTGATTTAAATAGATCTATTACACCTTTTCTCGTCAATAGTTCCTGACCTTGTAAATATCCATCCCCTAACAACGCACGAAAACCACAATTACCATCCTTTAATGTTTCACAAAGACGGGTTACTTTAATCTGCACCCCATTACTCATCTCTCCTATGCTACCAGAAATAGTATCCGTATACCTCATTGAATCACTAACATCGCTTTTTTCAGGTGTATCACTTTCCATAGAGGAAGTTCTGCTTTTTGGATCAGAGAATCTATCCGCTTCTTGACTGCTAGACTCAGGGGTTTTGAGTAGCTCGGAATCTGCAAAAAGTACGGCTCTTCCACTCTTGATATGACTAACG
>Ga0114977_10000805_pt1 | contig 20793 bp, 17 predicted proteins | sample S_130805_MF_Meta_FD_87026 | JGI IMG/M metagenome (GOLD analysis project Ga0114977, IMG submission 87026) | Freshwater microbial communities from Lake Simoncouche, Canada to study carbon cycling - S_130805_MF_MetaG | ecosystem: Environmental > Aquatic > Freshwater > Lake | place: Lake...
AACTTCCTTGAAGGAGGGCTGATTAATTTGGAAATTATCTTTCATCTTCGAAAAGCTACGATCGCCGCAGATTTTAAAAAGATCGCCACTGAAAAAATCAACTCGTTGCAGCGACTGCATGTGAAAGTCGATCGAATTGAAGTCGAAGTAATCCATGAAGGGAATCCAAGCCAAGGCAAACGCTCGCACACCGTGATCATCACCTCGCATGGCTCCGGTCCATTACTCCGTGCCGAAGCTGCAGCCTTCAATGACCTAGCCGCTTTTGATGAAGCGATTCGAAAGGTCGAATTACAGCTCCGTAAAAGACATGAGCGCGCAGCCGACCATAAGCGCGAGAGTGTGCGGCTAATCCCTGTAGACCCCGAGCTGCTCTAGGCCGCACTCCGGTTACGCTTAAACCATGAGTCACGCTCACCGGCCATGGGGATATCAGCCGCCAGAAGAAGGTCATTCCCCTGATTGGAAGTTGCATCCCCAGACCGAGGCGATCCGAGCCGGTACCGAGCGAAGTGGTTTTGGTGAGACCAGCGAGGCGATGTATTTAACAAGTGGTTTTACCTATGACAATGCAGAACAAGCCGAACATGCTTTTATCGATGAAGTCGATCATTACGTTTATAGCCGTTTCGCAAATCCAACTGTTGCCATGTTTGAAAAACGCCTTGCAGCAATCGAAGGTGCGGAATTTTGCGTTGCAACTGCAAGTGGCATGGCGGCGATGTTTGCATCTGTTGCTTCAATAGCGAGTGCCGGTGATCGAGTTGTAGCTAGTGCATCTATGTTTTCTTCTTGCCATGTTGTGCTCACTGAAATTTTGCCGCGTTGGGGAATAACAGTTGAATTAGTAAAAGGTAATGATGAAAAAACTTGGGCCGCTGCACTCGCTCAGCCAACAAAAGCAGTTTTTATCGAAACGCCAAGTAATCCACTTCTTGAAATTGTTGATATCAAGATGGTCAGTGATTTAGCGCATAAAGCCGGTGCACTTGTGATTGTAGATAACGTCATGGCATCCCCGGTTTTGCAAAAACCACTACAACTTGGTGCGGATGTCGTTATGTACTCAGCGACCAAACACATAGACGGTCAAGGACGAGTGCTTGGCGGCGCAGTTCTCGGAAATTTTGAATATATCCATGAACATTTCTTACCTTTCTTCCGTCATACCGGCCCAGCCATTAGTCCTTTCAATGCTTGGGTCTTGCTCAAATCCCTTGAAACTATGGAGATGCGCGTTGAGCGGATGAATTCAAATGCACAAGAGATCGCCGAGTATTTAGATGCACATCAAAATATAAGTTGGGTTAGATATCCAGGAATAGGATCACATCCGCAATTTAAAACTGCTCGAAGCCAGATGAGTGGTGGTGGCACAACAATTAGTTTCGAAATCAAGGGCGATCAAAAACGCACCTTCGAAATTATGAATAAATTACATGTAATCGATATTTCAAACAATCTGGGAGATAGTAAAAGTTTGATTACTCACCCAGCATCAACCACCCATCGCCGACTTTCACCAGAAGTTCGTGCCGAGATGGGCATAACTCAATCTGTTCTACGGTTATCAGTTGGACTTGAACATCCAAGTGATCTACTACGGGATTTGGATCAAGCTTTAACTTCTTAATCTCTACTTAGTGCGGTAGCCAGCCGGACATTTTGGAGCGGTACCAGACACTTTGCGTGTTAACTTACCTTTAGAGCAGGTAATAGTTTTTATGGCTTTTTTAATAGCGACCTTCTTAACTGGCGCCGTAACACTTGTAGTCGACACCGCAGGTTCAATAACTTTCTCCTGAGTTAACTTAACTTGGATTGTTGGTTGCGAGTAATTAAAACCATTAGCAGACAACTTGATAAACCCATTACTTTCATTTAAGAAACTTGTTTCTACTGTTGTCTTCGCAGATGTACTTATGACTGAAATTGATGCTTTGAGTGGGGCTTTAGAAAAACCGTACATACATCGAGCTACTTGTGAATTCATCACTAAGTCATAACTTCCCAGCAAATCTTCACCCGTAGAAGTTAAATGTGGCGCAGCTACTTTGTACTCTAAGGATTGCGAATCAGTATTGAACAGAGGAGGTCCAGATGAATACATAGATGCATTTGTGGTGACTAATCCAGCAATGCCACTCTCGAGTTTTGTACATCTTTCAACATCGCCCTTAGCGTCACCATCAATGGTTGAGATAGCCCAAGCTGATGGCATTGCAGCAGCACGATCTCCGAGCAGTGGTAGCCAACTCTTCAACTCTGCCAATGTGTCATCAGTAAAGACTGAATTTGTGTCATTTAGTACTGAGATCTTCGTCAGATCACCATTCACTGGCCCGAAATAACTTGCTCCGTATCTTGGTGTTTTGGAATATCGAAGTTTCAAATCTTCTGGCAGTGAAGCTGTATCAACCCAACCAAAAACCGTTGGAACTTTTATGGGGTTAGCAATTACTGAAAAATTCATCACTCCATCTTTGATCTCACTGGTGATTTCAGGGGTTTTAAATCTTCCATGCCACCAACCTGTTAAAGAATTTTTGAATTTGGCACTAAACCCGAAAGCGAATCCTTCTGGAAATGCTTGAATTTTTAAACACTTAGTAGTTGTGGCAAATTGGCAGCCAGGATCAATACCGTCTCCGTTAGTCTCACCGTAAGAGGTGTATCTCGGAGCATTTATGGAAACTCTGCTGGGATAAAAATTACCTGAAGTAATTGTTACTGGAAAAATGCCAGCTCTCGTTCGATTAAACTCATATTTATGGACGCCATTTCCATTCCCCTGCATTTCAACTTTTAGCATGTACTTGTCTCCACCAACGTGCGGAGCCTCAGGTACAGAAAAAATTAATGGCGACCCACCCGTCGGTAATCCTTTTGTTGAATCACCCACGAAATCATAATTAACTAAACTTTCAACTGGCCCTTCATAAATAACTTTTAACTCTTTACCCGCTGCGTTTCTAGCAAACATATTACTTACACACTCACTCGTAATTTTTTCATTGCATAGTTGTAAATTGGCACTAATTTTTTGAGTTACTGTTTTTTCGCAAAGTGGGTCAGTAAAAGATTTACAAGCAGTAATACTTTCTACCTTGTCTTGACTGCCATCTAATGAAATTAAGAAGGAAGAAAATCGCAATAGCTCTGCAGATTGCTGGACTAAAATTCCATATTGGCCAGGCTTTGTAGAATCTGCACCTTCCCATTGTTCATCAATTGTCTGCGCAACATCAGCCGTTGCGGTTGTTTGGAATGAAATCAGCAGGCTCGCAGTAAGTAGGGCTATCGGTAGCTTTTTAAGGCTCACAATCGCTCACCTCTTCACTGCATCAGTTCAGCAACTTAATGAATAAGGCTACTTGAAAGGTCGAGATTGGGCTGGTGGCGGGTAAAGGATTTGAACCTTTGAAGGCAGAGCCGGGGGATTTACAGTCCCCTCCCATTGGCCGCTCGGGCAACCCGCCAGGGGATGAGAGCGGGCCAAGATTACCACCGCTGCCACTGCTCAAAACCCCCTCTAAAAACCCCTATTCGCTGCTACTGACGCACCCGTATCGTTTACCACTAAACAACTAGGGGGCAGACAAATGATTAGAAAAGCGTTCATGATGAGACTTCAACCCGGTGGTCTTGCGATGTACAAAAAATATCATGACGAGGTTTGGCCTGAATTAGTTGCTGAAATTGAACGCCAAGGTATTGCGAAGATAACTATTTTTGAAAATGATCCAATTCTTTTTATGTACTCAGAAATTAATGATCTCGAATCATGGAATCGTTTATGGCACTCTGAAATTCATGAAAAGTGGGGCGAAATCATGAATCCTTACATGGAGTTTAATTCAGAAGGATTAGTAGATGCCAAAGAGGTACGTGAGATTTTCCACTTGCAAACTAAAGCTTGATATTTTCGATCATTTCCCTTATCTCAGGGTAGTCACCTTCACGAGCCAATATCTTCTCTAAATCTTTAACTGCCATTGCTGTCTTTCCCATAGCTTTGTAGCACTTAGCTCGCTCAACCAATGCTCGATTTAGCACCTCTTCGTTAAGTGAGCGTTTTGCAATGACAGTTTTAAAAACTTCAATAGCGGCATCATTAAAGCCTTGTAAGGTGAAAGCCACGCCCCGAAATATCTGAAGCATGCCAGAAGTATCACTTTCAATTTCGATATCTTCCGTTGCAGAAATAACTTCGTCGTACAATTTCAAATCTATATTCAACTCTGCTAAAGAAATTGCGGTGAAAGGGGTTTGATCTAAAGATTTTACAACATCCTTGGCCTCTTGGATTTTCCCAGTTTGCTGCAAAACCTCTGAATACAGAAGTCCGAGTGCCGTAATGTTAAAAGGATAAGGACTTGATATCCCCCGAGTAATTTGTACTTGAGGATACATCCGAGAGAAATACTTATCTACGATGTAATTTTCAAATAATTCTTTACGTTTTTCCCATAACTCGGTCATCCAAAGTTCGCCATCAGTCACAGATTCATCATTTCTCATCGCATGAATTGCGGCGATAGCTAAACATGGAAGTTCAAGCAACGGAAATTCGCGTGCTAGTAATTGTGTCTGCCTAATAACTTTTTTGTCTGGCCATTTATTTTCTTCATCAAATGCTGCAAGCAAGAACTTATGAAATGCGCGCTCCCTTTTAGTAGCAATCAATCCAGGAGTTGGGGCTGGGGTTTGTACTGCACTGGCAACCTCTGCCGCTTGAGCTTGTTTGATCCTTGGCTGCGATTTAGTTCCCCTAAGTGAGGTCCGTTCAACGTTGTATAAACCAGTTCCAGGTAATCCAACTGAGGAATAAACCTGTCCTTTCGTATTAACAGATATTCGGGCCCCTGGGACACCAACTGATAATCCCAAAGCACTTTTGCTGAAATTCAATCGAACTCCAGGGATTAATTGCATTGAGCGCCTAAAACGTAAAGACATGATTTAACTTTAACGCAATTATTTGAAAAAAGAAGATATTAGAATTTATAGGTGATTCAGAGTAATATGACCACAATAATATTTGAAAGGCATATTTAAAATGGCAGATTTCAGTTTTGATATTGTTTCTAAAGTCGATTACATGGAACTTGATAATGCTCTGAATCAAGCCGATCGTGAATTAACCACCCGATTTGATTTCAAAAATACCGGTGTAAAGATTGAAAAAGATGGCGAAAAGATTTTGATTGAGGCTCAAACCGAAGAAAGAGCAAAAGCGGCTCTCGATGTTTTCAAAGATAAATTGATTAAGCGTGGAGTTTCTCAAAAACATATCGATCCAGGTCTTCCAGTTTTATCCGGAAAGATTTACAAGATTGTTGTGCCGATTAAAGAAGGCATCTCCCAAGAACATGCTAAAAAACTTGCAAAATCTTTAAGAGATGAAGGTCCCAAAACTATTAAGACTCAAATTCAAGGAGATGAATTACGGGTAAGTTCAAAGAGTAAAGATGATCTTCAGGAAGCGATTGCTTTTGTTAAAGCCCTAGATTTAGATTTCGCTCCTCAATTTACGAACTTCCGTTAATAAATTGACTAGGTACCGCACTGGGCTGGTCTATGGAGTCGCTGCGTATGTAATTTGGGGATTGCTACCGCTGTATTGGGGCGCAATGGGAAAGACAAAAGCCTTTGAGATAATTTCCCACCGCGCAGTTTGGTCACTACTGGTTTGTTTTATTGCTCTTGCTTTTCGCAAAGAATTCCGTAGTGCATTTAAAGCGTTAAAAAATCCACGCACTCTTGCTTTACTTGCACTGACCTCTGGGCTTCTCTCGGCAAACTGGGCTATCTATATCTGGTCTGTGACTGTTAATCGAGTCGTTGAAGCATCTCTTGGCTATTACATAACTCCATTGGTCAACGTCGCTTTTGGGGTATTTATGCTGCGCGAAAAAATGCGACCACTTCAATGGGCTGCGGTTTCAGTGGCAGCGATCGGCGTCGCAGCACTCACTTTTGACTTCGGGCATTTGCCATGGATTGCTCTCGGTTTAGCTGTTTCGTGGGGACTTTATAGCGTCATCAAGAAATCTTTACCGGTGACTGCGTTGCAAGGGCTAACAGTCGAAACATTGATCGCAATGTTCCCCACTCTTACATATCTTTCGATGCTGCAAGTTAGTGGTGATGGTGCGTTTGGAAAGAGTTTATGGCTCTCATTGGGATTGGCTGGAGCTGGAATTGCTACTGTCGCTCCCCTGTTATTTTTCAATGGCTCAACAGTGCGCTTACCATTGTCTGTAGTTGGCTTACTTCAATACATCACACCAACAATCATGTTCATAATTGGAGTAACCGTTAATGGAGAAGCAATGCCATTAGCGCGCTGGATTGGATTTTTTGCTATTTGGGTTGCTTTAATATTTTTAGGTAGTGATTTATGGAAATCAGGAAGAGCGAGTAACCAAGGAATCGCACAAAGTTAAAAAGGCTGAAGTAGTTTCATTAACTGGCAATAGTGATAACAATTTCCGAGAATTTTCAGCGTACTGCAACGCTATGGTGCGTGCATCTTCTAAGGCTGGATGAGCCCTAAGAGAGGTTAAAACTTCTGCTACTTCACTCTCATCAGAAATCGGAGCAGCCAATGAGGCAATTAACTTTTGATCTTCTGGACGATTAGCTTTTTGAACGAGCAAAGTCACTAATGTCGGGACGCCTTCACGCAGATCGGTTCCTGGTGTTTTTCCTGATTCATTGGTCTGGCTTGCAATATCAATAACGTCATCGGCTAGCTGAAAAGCAATTCCAATCTCTTCACCAAATGTGGTTAGAGCTTCAACTACTTGTGTAGGTGCTCCAGATAACAGAGCGCCAAATCGAATGCTGGTTCCAAATAGTGAACCTGTTTTATCTGCTATCACTGAAATGTAATGCTCTAGTGGATCAACGCCATTTTGCGGACCTTGAGTCTCCTTAATCTGCCCAATGACTAATCTTTCAAAAGTACGCGCTTGAAGTCGAACCGCTTCAGGTCCTAAATCCGCTAATAAATCAGAGGCTTTTGCGAACAGGTAATCACCGGTAAGAATTGCAACAGCATTACCCCAGCGCTCATTTGCACTTTCCACTCCACGACGTAACGGTGCTTCATCCATAACATCATCATGGTAAAGCGTTGCAAGATGCGTTAATTCACAGACAACTGCAGCCTCTATTACTTGGCGTTCTCCTGTACTTCCATAATTCGCCGCGAGCAAAGTAAGAACAGGGCGCAATCTTTTTCCACCGGCAACAATTAAATGGCGAGAGGTTTCGTTTACAAAAGGGTATTCGCCTTCAACGTGAGAAAAAAGCAATTTCTCTACTAAATCTAAACGTCTAGTGAGATCTTGCTCAATCTCAGGAGCTAGATCTGGAAGTTTCGCCATTTGCTAACCTGCAAAAAATGCAAGTGAATTAATAGCTGAGATAATTGGTTGAGGATAAATTCCCATTACCAATGTAGCCACAGCACAAATTGCAATAGTTGCAACAGTTACTGGTGAAGGAATCACTACTGAAGTACCATCTTCAACAGGATCGCTAAAGTACATTAAAACAATAATGCGAACATAAAAGAACGCTGCAATTGCGCTAGCAAGTACTCCGACAACAACGACTGAGATATTTCCACTCTTATACGCGGCCGAAAAGATTGCAAACTTTCCAACAAAACCGCTTGTAAGTGGAATTCCGGCTAGTCCTAGCAAGAAGAGAGTAAAAGTGCCTGCAACTAGTGGTGAACGCTTGCCTAAGCCCGCCCAGCGGTTCAAATCACTTACTTCCCCACCAGAATCACGCACCAACGTAACAATTGCAAAAGTTCCAATTGTTGCAAAACCATAAGTGAATAGGTAAATCAATGTCGCATTTAAACCATCTTTACTCAACGCGATAATGCCTGTTAGTAAGAATCCAGAATGTGCAATCGCAGAGTAGGCGAGAACACGTTTAACATCTTTTTGGGCAATTGCAATAACAGTGCCGATTGCCATAGTTGCAATAGATATTGCAATCAAAATTGGGCGCCAGCTCCAAACTAAACCGCCAACTGCGAAATAGTAGATTCGAATTGCAGCACCAAATGCTGCGACTTTTGTTACTGCCGCCATAAAAGCCGTTACTGGAGTTGGAGAACCTTGATAAACGTCTGGCGTCCAAGCATGGAATGGGGCAGCTGAAACTTTAAACAGTAATCCGACTGTAAGTAGCGCTAATCCAATTAGTAGAAACTCATCGCTTCCACCAGATTCAACAATTGACTTGCGGATTCCATCAAAAGTTGTGCTTCCGGCTTGACCGTAAATAAATGCTGAGCCGAAGAGGAAGAAAGCCGATGAGAATGCTCCTAGTAGGAAGTATTTAAGAGCTGCTTCTTGGGAAAGTAATCTGCGACGCTGCGAAAGCCCAGCCATCAAATAAAGTGGCAGTGATAAGACTTCTAAAGACACAAAAAGTGTCAATAAATCATTTGCAGTAGGGAAGATCATTGCTCCGGATATTGCAAAAAGAGTTAATGGGAATACTTCGGTTTGCTGCAATCCAGAGACCAGCGCTTTTTGTTCTTCATTTGAACCTGGAATCGCAGCGGCTTGTGCTGTGAACGACTGAAAGCCACGCTCTGCAATTAGAAGTAAGCCTAAGAAGCCAAAAATCAGTACCGAGCCTTGTAAAACAATTGCGACTCCATCGATCGACATGGAATTAACAGCAACTTTTGAGTTTGAGTTACGAATCAAAACTAACTGTAAGAAAGATAGAGCAACTGCAGCAAAAGAAGTTCCTACTTGCAATATATAACGGTAGCGACGTGAGACAAATGCCTCAATAAGTACTCCAATTAATGCAGCAGCCAAAACGATCAGAATTGGTCCAAGCATTCCGTATTCAATATTTGGGGCGTTCATTACTTTCCTCCCGTAATTCCAGTAATTTCGAGGGCTGAAAGCGTGGCACTAGCCGCTGGATTGATTACATCCAATAATGGTTGAGGATAGAAACCAAAGAAAATAATGATCGCTATAACCGGAGCAATGGAAACTTTTTCACGCAGAGTTAAGTCAGTTAAATTCTCATTGCCTGGTGTTGTTGGGCCATGCAACGCACGTTGTACTGGAATCAAAATATAAAGAGCCGCAAAGATAATTCCGATGGTTCCAATAATTGCTGGAATTGGATAACGCTCAAATGTTCCAATTAGAACCAGGAATTCGCTTACAAAGGAGGAAAGGCCAGGCAAAGCCAAGCTCGACATTCCTGCTATGAAGAATGACCAAGCCATTATCGGCGTGACTCTTTGCAATCCTCCAAAATCTGAAATTCGCTCAGATTTTCGACGTGAAATCATCCATCCGGCAATTAGGAACAACGCCGCGGTTGAGAAACCATGATTGATCATGTACAAAGTGGCACCAGAATGTGATTGCTGCGTGAATGCAAAAATGCCAAGTGTTATAAATCCAAAGTGTGAAATAGATGTATATGAAATCAACGCTTTGATATTTCCATCACCAGAAGATATTCCTTGAGCAATAGCCAAAAAAGCCCCATAGAAAATTGAGATTAGGGAAAGCACAATAATTGTTGGGCCAAACTCTTTGGATGCTTCTGGAAAAAGAGAAAGGCAGAAGCGGATCATTCCGTAAGTGCCTACTTTGTCTAAAACACCAAGCAGCAGAACCGAGGTTCCAGGTGTAGCAGCACGTGCGGCATCCGGTAACCAGGTATGGAATGGCCATAGCGGCGCCTTAATTGCAAACGCGATAAAGAAACCTAGGAATAACATCCGCTGGGTTACTGGATCAATTGTTAATTGTGAAAGCGCAGTGACATCGAAGGTAGGTGCTTCTAATTGATTCCCACTAATTACATACAAACCAATTATTGATGCGAGCATCAAAAGTCCGCCAAATAATGAGTAAAGCAAGAATTTCACTGCTGCAGCGGCTTTCTCCCCGGTTCCATAACCACCTATAAGGAAGTAAACCGGTATGAGCATTGCTTCAAAAAATACGTAGAAGAGGAAAATGTCGGTAGCAGCAAAAACTCCTACGATCATTGTTTCAAGAATAAGAATCAAGCCAAAGAAGTTCTTCACCGACCAACGGCCACCTTCGGCTTCATGCCAGCACGCTGCTATAACTATTGGAGTTAAGACAAGCGCTAGCAAAATCAACAGCAGTGATATTCCATCGACGCCTAATGCGTAATTAATCCCAAAAGCTGGAATCCATTGATGTTTTTCAACAAACTGGAATCCTGTTACTGAACGATCAAAGGACAATGCCGTTCCCAATCCAGCAATGGCCACAACTATGGAAACTGCAAGAGCTACTTGCTTAGCCAGCAAATCGCTACCTTTAGGCAGTAAAAACACTGCTGCACTACCAACAAGTGGAAGCAGACCTAAAATTGTTAAGGTGTTCATAGTGTGACCACCAAAATCGCGGCGAGGATAGCGACTGTTCCAAGCAAGATCAGTAATGCATAAGATCGCACGTATCCGGTCTGTGTCTTTCTAAGATCACCAGCAAGTCGAAGAGTCATTGCTCCCACCCCACTAACAGCGCCATCAACAACTCTCTTATCAAGATATGCAAGGACTCTTGTTATTGCTTGACCTGGACGCATAAATACAGTCTCATTGAAATCATCTTGTAATAGATCTCGACGTGCGACTTTAGTCCACACTGTGACATCAGTTGGAGCCGATGCCGGGATTGTTTTACGGCCATATTTTGCTACTGCAACAGAAATACCAATCGCAACAGCAAGCAAGGCAAGTCCCGTAACAACTATCGGAGCCAATAATTCAGACTCATGTTCATGATGATGATGGTCGACTACAGGTGCTAAGAAGTTCTTCAAGCGATCTCCATTACTAAAAATAAATCCGGTAGTAATAGAACCTATGGCCAACAAAATCATCGGTACCGTCATTAACCATGGGGATTCATGTGGATGCGCTGCTGAATCCCAACGCTTGGTACCAAAGAAAGTCATCAACATTACACGCGTCATATAAAACGCTGTAATAGCTGCTCCAAGCAAAGTTACACAACCAAGAATGATTCCCTTGCTTCCACCAGCATTGAAAGCAGTTTCTATGATTTTATCTTTTGAGTAGAAGCCAGCAAATGGTGGTATTCCAATAATTGCCAAATATCCAAGACCAAATGTTGCAAAAGTTATTGGCATAACTTTACGAAGTGCGCCGTATTTGCGCATATCTACTTCGTCATTCATTCCATGCATTACAGAACCCGCACCGAGGAACATTCCAGCTTTAAAGAAGCCGTGTGTAAGTAAATGCATCATTGCAAATGCATAACCAGCTGGTCCCATACCGGTAGCTAAAATCATGTAACCGATCTGCGACATGGTTGATGCTGCTAATGCTTTTTTAATATCATCTTTAGCCATACCAATAACGGCACCAAATAGAAGAGTTACAGCTCCAACAATTACTACTAAAAGTTGTGCTGTAGGAGCGTTATCAAAAACAAAATTTGAACGAGATATCAAATAGACGCCAGCAGTAACCATTGTTGCCGCATGGATTAGAGCTGAAACAGGAGTAGGTCCAGCCATCGCATCGCCAAGCCAAGCTTGAAGTGGGAATTGTGCCGATTTACCAACAGCAGCGAGCAAAATTGCTGCACCCATTGCATTAAGGGCAGTCGAACTTGCTGAACCACTTTCAATGCCCTTAGCGACACCATCAAAAGTAACTGATCCAAATTGCACAAATGCAATCATGACTGCAAGAGATAGGCCAACATCGCCCACCCGGTTAGCAACAAAAGCTTTTTTTGCTGCAGTTGCATAGGTTGGCTTTTGATTCCAGAAACCTATTAATAGGTATGAGGCAAGGCCCACACCTTCCCAACCAACATAAAGGTTTAGATATGAATTGCCTAGGACTAATAGGAGCATCGCAGCAATAAAGAGATTTAAATATGCAAAAAAGCGGCGGCGGTCGATGTCGTGAGACATATATGAAATTGAATAAATATGTATCAGTGTTCCAACACCAGTAATTAGAAGAACAAAACAAATAGAAAGCTGATCAAGTAATAAAGTTGCGTCTACTTTAAATGATCCAACGTTTATCCAAGTAAACAGATGCTGAGTTACTCCGCGAGCTTCTTCGCCGCGGCCAAGCATTTTATTTAATTCAATCACTGCCACAGCAAATGAACCGGCAGATGCTGCAGTGCCAATCAAGTGTCCGATTCGATCTAGAGCTCGTCCACCAAGTAACAAAAAGGCTGAACTAAATAGTGGAATTGCGATTAAGTAAACCAAAGTACTGCTTGTTGCTGAAACCATTAGAGCCTCAGCAATCTTGCATCATCAACTGAGGCAGACCGTCGCGAACGGTAAATAGTCACAATGATTGCTAGTCCTACAACGACTTCACAGGCTGCTACGACCATTGTGAAAAAGGCAACTATTTGTCCATCCAGCGTTCCATTCATGCGGGAGAAAGTTACAAAAGCAAGATTTGCAGCATTGAGCATTAATTCAATGCACATAAAAACAACTATTGCATTTCGTCTTAACAAAACACCTGCAGCCCCAAGTGAAAATAGTATGCAAGAGAGATAGATGTAATTCATAGGATTCATAATTACTTCTCCTCTCTATCGTCATCGGAAGTTTCAATAAAGTTGTAATCTGCCGGTTTTGCTAGATGCCCACGCGCGGCAATTACATCTGAAACAGATAAATCTGAAGTCGTTCCATCAGGTAACAATGCTGGAATATCAACCGCGTTGTGACGAGCAAATGTTCCGGGCCCTGGTAATCCGGCAACTGGCTGCGAACTCTGCCGCACACGCTCTTCAGACAAGGCACGTTGATCCTTCTTATCTGAATCTGGTTCGCGATGTGCCAAAACCATGGCGCCGATAGCCGCCGTGATAAGCAACGCTGAAACAACTTCGAATGCCCACACGTACTGAACAAAAATCAATCTCGCAATTCCTTGAACATTTCCTTCACCATTTGCCATCAGTAGACCAACAAATGGGCGACCAAGATTTCCTTTTGAAACTAAAGCAATTAGTAAGCCAGCAACTCCCAGTGAGGCAACAATTCCAAGAATCCGTTGGCCTTTAATGGTTTCCACTAATGAGTCAGCCGAATCAACTCCGACTAGCATCAAGATAAATAGAAAGAGCATCATTACTGCGCCGGTGTAAACGATTATTTGCACAATTCCTAAGAAAGGCGCCTCATTCAAAATATAAAAGATCGCTAATGAGATCATTACTGTGGCTAGTAAAAGTGCCGAATGGACTGCCTTTTTAACTAAAAGCATTCCAACTGCGGATAAAACAGTAATTGGCGCTAATAAGTAAAACAAAACTGCTTCGGAATGCGAAGTTTGGTCTTGAATAATTGCTGCAAGGTTCATTAATTCACCTTGCCATTATTTTGTTGAGATGGGTGTGAAGATTTTACTTTTCCATGATAATAATCTTGATCATCAGTACCAGGGTAGTAAGGGTGCGGTGCTTCGATCATCCCGGGTTGTAGTGGAGCTAATAGATCAGACTTTTCGAAAATTAATTTTGCACGATCATCATCGGCTAATTCATATTCATTAGTCATAGTAAGTGCACGCGTTGGGCAGGCCTCAATGCAGAGACCGCAAAAAATACAACGCAAATAATTGATTTGGTAAACAGCGCCAAAACGTTCACCTGGTGAATAGCGAAGTTCATCCGTGTTGTGTCCGCCTTCAACCAAAATGGCATCTGCTGGGCAAGCCCATGCACATAATTCGCAACCAATGCACTTTTCTAGCCCATCAGGATGGCGATTTAATTGGTGACGTCCATGAAAACGTGGAGCTGTTGGCTCTTTCACTTCTGGATATTGCACTGTGTTTACTTTTCGGAACATCATCGCGAAAGTAACCCAAAACCCCTTTAACTGAGTCAAAAATGGCTTCGAACTTTCATTTCCGATTGTGACATCTGTGTATTCGACTGAAGAAAGATCGTGCTTCTTCTCTATTTCACTCATGGATGACCCTTTCTTGCCCAGCTTTTGGCACAGAAATAGTTGAAATATCCATTGGCAGTTTCGGGATTGGGAAAGTTGGGGCAGCAGGTATTGGACGAGAAATCGCAGTTTCAGCGCGATTCTTAGCTGCTCGCTCCCAAATCATGCTGGCAAATAAGTAAAGCAAAATTACTCCACCAGCAAAAGCAATAATCACTGAACGAGAAGTCCCTTGATTTGAGAAATAACGCAAAAGTGCCACAACCATAATCCAAACGACATTTGCTGGGATTAAAACTTTCCAACCAAACTTCATGAACTGGTCATATCTTAATCTTGGCAAAGTTCCGCGTAACCATACAAAGATAAAGAAGAAGAAAAGAACTTTTGCGAAGAACCAGAAGAAAGTAAACCAACCACCTAGCCAACTTTCAGTGAAGCCAAGACCAGGAAGTGCATGATAACCACCCAAGAACAAAGTTGTTGCTAAAGCAGATACACCAATGATATTTACATATTCAGCTAAGAAAAACAACGCAAATTTAAGTGAAGAATATTCTGTGTGGAAGCCACCAACAAGTTCACCTTCTGCTTCAGCTAAATCAAATGGTGCTCTATTTGTTTCACCAACCATTGAAATTGTGTAAATCGCAAACGATGGGAAAAGAGTTACTGCGAACCACCATGAACTTTGCGAATTGACGATATCAATTGTGGACATTGAACCTGCGTACAAAAAGACAGCTACAAGAGAAAGTCCCATTGCAATTTCATATGAGATTACCTGAGCACTTGAACGTAGACCACCTAATAGAGGGTAAGTAGAACCAGAAGACCATCCGGCTAAAACAATTCCATAAACACCAATGGAGGCTATAGAAAGGATGTATAGAACTCCGACTGAAATATCAGTTAACTGAAGTGAAGTTTTCTCACCAAATAATGTAATTTCTCCGGTCATTGGAATTACTGCAAAAGCCATAAAACAAGTTGTTGCACTAATGATTGGAGCGATAATAAAAACAATTTTGTCTGCTGCCGCAGGAATTAAATCCTCTTTAAGAGCAAGTTTCACTCCATCGGCCAATCCCTGTAAAACGCCAAATTTTCCTACACGGTTTGGGCCAAGACGCATCTGCATCCGAGCAACTATTCGGCGTTCACCCCAAACTGCCATAATTGTTGACACTAAGCAGATTACAAAGATTATTACTGCTTTTAGGATGACAATTGATAGTGGATCATCAAGAATTAGTTCTCTCATATTCCTTTACGCACCTTTACTCCGTCGCCATTGAGTGCACCAAGAATTCGAAGTGACTCGGCTCCAACTCCGTTGCGTGGTAACCAAATTACGCCATCTAGAATTTCACTAACTTCTACAGGTAGCGCAAGTGATCCTCTATCTGTTGAAATCGTTACTAGATCACCATTTTTTACGCCAAGGTCATTTGCGAATTTCGCACTCACTCGAGCAAGATTTTTGCGTGCCGTACCAGCTAAATTCGGTTCGTTGATTTGAAGGGAGCCGTTGTCCAAAAGATGGCGCCAGGTTGCAAGGATTGTTCCTTCTTGAGAATTTTTAGCTTGAGTTGCAGCAAACGTTGCTCTGGCTCCATCCCAAGAACCCACAGCTGCAAATTCTTTCGCGGCAGCTTTAGAACCAGTTAAATTGATTGGAGTTCCCATCGCATCTGACAATATTGATAACACATAAGCATCACTTCGATGTTGAGCATCTGGAGCTGCTTTTTCAAATGAACGAGATGATCCAGCCCAACTCATAAATGAACCAGATTTTTCAGTAACTGCAGCAATAGGGAAAATCACGTCTGCGAACTCTGTAATAGCACTTGGGCGCATCTCAAGAGAAACGATAAAACTCTTTTCTAATGCGTTAATTGATGGTTGTTGCATATCGTATGGATCAACGCCACCTATAACTAAAGCTTCTAGCTCCCCAGAATTTGCTGCTGTCAAGATTTGATCTGCGCTTCTACCAATTTCCGTAGGTAGGGATTCAACTCCCCATGCTGCAGCAAGATCTACGCGAGCAGTCGCATCACTTACTAAACGACCTCCTGGCAACAAGTTTCCAATTGCGCCGACTTCGATAGCTCCACGCTCACCTGCACGACGAGGAACCCAAGCAATTTTTGCTCCACTCTTATTTGCCAACTGAGCAACTGCCGATAGTCCACCAGCAGATTCAGCTAATCGTTCACCAGAAATAATGATCGATTTATTTGTTAGTGATAAACCATTTAGTGCAGCTGCTTCTTGACCCGGTACGGTTAACACGGATTTTGCATTCAACTTTTTAAAACCTCGGGATTGGTATGCAGTAATTGCTGTAACTTCAAGTGCCCGCTTACGAACTTGCTTTCTAATTCGCAAGAAAATGATTGGAGACTCTTCTTCAGGTTCAAAGCCAACAAGCACAACATGATCTGCTGAATCAATATCTTGGTAATTTACTTTTGATCCAACTACATGCGCAGCGAGGAAATCCGCCTCTTCTTGGGAATGTGGACGAGAGCGGAAATCAATGTCATTTGTCTTTAGAGCAACTCGGGCAAATTTTGAGTAACCATAAGCATCTTCGACCGTAGAACGTCCACCAACTAATACGCCGGCTCGTTTGCCTTTCAAACCTGCAGCAGCAACAGCCAGTGCTTCTGGCCATGATGCTTCTCTTAATTGACCATTTTCGCGAATCAATGGGTTCGCAATTCGATCTTTAACCATTGTGTATTGGAATCCCAACGTCCTTTGTCGCAATTCCACTCTTCATTAACATCTGTGTCGTCACCAGCAAGTCTGCGAAGGGTTTTGTTTCTACGCACATCTGTACGGAGCGAACAACCTGATGCGCAATGCTCACAAACACTTGGTGTAGAAACTAAGTCAAAGGGACGTGAACGGAAACGATAAGCAGAACCTGTTAGTGCACCAACTGGACAAATCTGCACTGTATTTCCTGAAAAATAAGATTCAAATGGGTCTTTTTCATAGATACCAACTTGTTGAAGGGCTCCTCTTTCATTTAGAGAAATAAAAGGGTCTCCGGCAATCTCTTCTGAAAAACGTGTGCAACGTGCGCATAAAATGCAACGCTCTCTGTCAAGCAAAACTTGTGATGAAATATTTACTGGCTTTTCAAATGTTCGCTTTGTTCCTTCAAACCTAGAATCACTTTGACCATTACTCATTGCTTGATTTTGTAATGGGCACTCTCCGCCCTTGTCGCAAACTGGGCAATCAAGAGGATGATTTACTAGCAAAAGCTCCATAACGCCTTCTTGCGCTTTGTGAGCAACTTCAGAAGTTAATTGAGTTTTTACAATCATTCCGTTTTCTACTGGGATTGTGCAAGAAGCTTGCGGCTTTGGAAAAGCACGCCCATTAATTTCAATGTCGACTAGACATTGGCGACAAGCTCCAACAGGAGCTAAAAGTGGGTGATCGCAAAAACGCGGAATTTGAATTCCGAGTTGTTCAGCGGCGCGGATAACTAAAGTGCCTTTAGGAACTGATACTTCGAATCCATCAATAATCAAATTAATCTGCTCGACAGGCGTAACTGCTGCTTCTGTGCGACCTGGATCAACGGTAGTCATTAAGCACCTGCCTTTGAAGTTGCAAATAAAGTTGATGCAACTGGGTCAATTGGACATCCACCATTTTTGAAGTGTGCCAAATAGTCATCACGGAAATATTTCAATGAAGAAATAATCGGCGCTATTGCTCCATCTGCAAGTGCACAGAATGAACGTCCACCGATGTTGTCGCATACATCTAACAACTTCACAAGATCAGCCTCAGTTCCAATTCCATTTTCAAGATCACGCAACATTTGTACAAGCCACCAAGTGCCTTCGCGGCATGGAGTGCATTTGCCACAAGATTCATGCTTATAAAATTCGGTCCAGCGCAATACGGCTCTCAAGATACAAGTTGTTTCATCAAAAATTTGTAATGCTTTAGTTCCAAGCATCGAACCTGCTGCAGACACAGACTCGTAATCAAGTGGAATGTCCAAATGCGCTTCTGTAAAAATTGGAGTTGAAGATCCACCAGGTGTCCAGAATTTAATTTTATTCCCATTGCGAATTCCGCCAGCTAAATCAAGTAATTCACGCAATGTAATTCCAAGCGGCGCTTCAAACTGTCCTGGATTTTTAACGTGTCCAGATAGTGAGTACAAGGTGAACCCCTTGCTCTTCTCTGTTCCCATAGAACTAAACCACTCCGCACCTTTTTCAATGATGGAAGGTACTGAAGCCACGGATTCCACATTGTTCACAACTGTTGGACGTGCATAAAGTCCAGCAATCGCTGGAAACGGTGGACGAAGTCTTGGTTGTCCGCGGAATCCTTCAAGTGAATCTAGAAGCGCAGTCTCTTCGCCACAAATATAGGCACCTGCACCAATATGCAAAGTAAGTTCAAGATTAAAACCAGATCCAAGAATGTTTTTACCAAGGTACCCAGCTTTATAAGCATCATCTATTGCTTGTAGTAAACGTCGCACAACATGCGAAACTTCGCCACGAATGTAAATGAATGCGTGGTTAGCTCTAATTGCATATGAGCCAATAATTATTCCCTCAATTAAAACGTGTGGATTTGCCATTAAGAGTGGTGTGTCTTTGCAAGTTCCTGGTTCGGACTCATCAGCATTCACTACAAAGTAATGCTCGCGATTATCTCCTTGCGGAATAAATCCCCATTTAGTTCCGGTAGGGAATCCAGCACCGCCACGTCCTCGTAAACCAGAATCTTTTACAATTTGGATAACTGCATCTGGCTCCATGGCCAAAGCTTTTTTGAGTGACGAATATCCACCATGACGCGAATAGCCCGCCATAGTAAAGGAATCTTTATCATCCCAATGAGCGGAAAGAACTGGCGTTAATTTACTCATTATTAAGCACCCATTTCTTTCGCTTTATTTAAACCTAGGAGCGTGGCAGGGCCTGCTTGAACGCCTTCTTCGGCGTGGCCATCATTAAATCCAGCTAACAATTCAGAAGTTTCTTTAAATGTCGAAACTTTATTAGGTCCACGAGTTGGGGCTGGATTTTTTCCACTCCGTAGATCATCTACCAAAGTTTTTGCACTCTCGACTGTTTGATTATCAAAAAATTCCCAGTTGACCATAACTACAGGGGCATAATCACAGGCAGCATTACATTCAATATGTTCTACTGAAATTTTCCCATCACTTGTTACTTCATCATTTCCTACGCCTAAGTGATCCTTAAGTCCGGCGAAGATTGCGTCCCCACCCATAACTGCGCACAAAGTATTTGTGCAAACTCCAACATGGTATTCGCCAACCGGCTTGCGCTTATATTGTGAATAGAAAGTCGCTACTGCAGAAACTTCAGCAGTAGTTAAACCAAGTTTTTCAGCCACAAATTCAATTCCGGATGGAGTAACAAAGCCATCGCGGGATTGGATTAAATGCAACATTGGCATAATTGCTGAACGTGATCTTGGGTATCTAGCAATGATGGTGTCCATCTGTGCATTAGTTTTTTCGTCGTAAGTCATTAGCGATCAACTCCGCCCATAACTGGATCAATTGAAGCAACCGCAGCAACTACATCTGCGATCAAACTTCCTTCACACATTGCTGATGTTGATTGAAGATTGTTGAAAGATGGGTCACGGAAGTGCACGCGATATGGCTTTGTTCCACCATCAGAAATTACATGTGCACCTAATTCGCCACGAGGTGATTCAACCGTTGCATAAGCTTGACCGGCTGGAACTCTGAAACCTTCAGTAACTAATTTGAAGTGATGAATTAATGATTCCATCGAACTTCCCATAATTTCGCGAATATGATCGAGGGAGTTTCCAAGTCCATCTCCGCTTAGTGCTAATTGTGCTGGCCACGCAATTTTTTTGTCAGCGACCATTACTGGCCCAGGCTTCAATTTATCTAGAGCTTGCTCGATAATTCGTAGTGATTGTTCCATTTCGTAGATTCGAATTAAGAAGCGTCCGTATACGTCGCAACTATCAGCAGTCACTACATCAAAATCGTAATTCTCATAACCGCAATACGGTTGTGTTTTGCGCAGATCCCAAGGCAACCCAGTTGAACGCAAGACAGGACCTGTTACTCCAAGTGAAATACAACCAGGTAAATCTAGGTGGGCTACTCCAACAGTGCGTTTCATCCAAATTGTGTTTCCGACCAGAAGTTTCTCGGTATCTTTCAAATTGGTGCGAAGCTCTTTAACAATTTCGCGCAATTTTGGAATTGCATCTTCCGGCAGATCCATCGCTACTCCACCTGGACGAATATAAGCGCTGTTCATTCGGAGCCCAGTAATCATTTCGTAAACATTTAGAATTAATTCACGTTCACGGAATGCAAAAATCATTGGTGAAAGTGCACCAAGTTCGAGTGCGCCGGTACCTAACGCGACTAGGTGTGAGGAGATTCGGTTGAATTCCATAAGCATTACTCGAATAATTGATGCGCGCTCAGGAATTTGGTCTGTGATTCCCAATAATTTTTCTACAGCTAGACAGTAAGCAGCTTCGTTAAAGAAAGGCGCAAGATAATCCATACGAGTAACAAAAGTTACACCCTGGGTCCAAGAGCGGTACTCAATATTTTTTTCAATTCCGGTGTGTAGGTATCCAATTCCACAGCGAACTTCAGTGACGGTCTCGCCTTCAAGTTCTAAAATCAAACGAAGCACACCGTGTGTTGAAGGGTGTTGTGGTCCCATATTTACAACTACACGTTCT
>Ga0114977_10000806_pt1 | contig 20779 bp, 21 predicted proteins | sample S_130805_MF_Meta_FD_87026 | JGI IMG/M metagenome (GOLD analysis project Ga0114977, IMG submission 87026) | Freshwater microbial communities from Lake Simoncouche, Canada to study carbon cycling - S_130805_MF_MetaG | ecosystem: Environmental > Aquatic > Freshwater > Lake | place: Lake...
GATGGGGTAATTTAGTATACGAAGTAGATGCTTATGATAATACATGGAATGGAACACCAAATGTAAGCGCTTTAATTATCGGAAATAGTAAACTACCACAAGGAACTTATTTCTTTATTGCTGAATTTGAAGATGGAAAAACTAAAACAATAAACGGATACGTTGTATTACAATACTAATAGTAAAAAATAGAAAAATGAAAAAAACAATTATAATTTTAATTTCGGTAATTTTTATTAGCACTGCTACTAAGGCTCAATATGATGCTATGTTTACCCAGTATATGTTTAATGAAATGTACATTAATCCTGCATATACAGGTTCTAAAGAAGCAATGTCAATAAATTTAACACATCGGCAGCAATGGGTTAATTTTCCAGGTAGACCAATTACAACTTCTTTTACTGTGCATGGCCCGTTAGCTAATAATAAAATGGGACTTGGAATTAGTGTTTTAAATGAACAAATTGGAAAATTAAGTCGCAATCTTGTGTATTTAAATTATGCTTATAGAGTAAAAATTGGCGAGAATGGTCATTTATCTTTTGGTATAATGGGTGGTATTCACAATCAAGTGAATAAACTATCTGAATTGAAGCCAACTGAAATTGGAGATGCTCAAATTTCTCAAAATACGCCAAATATAATTTCACCAAATTTTGGTTCAGGAATTTATTATTATACAAAGAAGTTTTACGTTGGAATTTCAATTCCAAGAATGATTGATGATAGTTATTTATTCAATTCAACAGGAGGTATAATTAAATCAACAAAAATAGACCCAAATAAATTCCATTATTATTTTACTATTGGTAATGTATTTGATGTAAATGAAAATTTAAAAATTAAACCACAAGCAATGCTTAAAATGGTTCAGAATGCGCCAATTCAATATGATTTAAATGTAAATTTTTTAATAAAAAATAAAATCTGGGCTGGTGTTTCATATAGAAGTGGTGCTGATGTTTCTGCTCTAATAGGAGTTCAGGTAAATTCACAATTCTTAGTAAATTATTCTTATGATTACGCATTAACAAAAATCCAAAAATACTCTCAAGGTTCTCATGAAATCACATTAGGGTATTTATTTTCTTACAAACAACGCAAAGTCGTAACACCAAGATATTTCTAAAATATGAAAAAATCAATTATTTTAATTTCAATTATTAGCTTTTTTTCTTTAAATGGTATTTCTCAAAGTTCATCCATTAAAAAGGCGAATAAATTATATAATGCAAAATTATATTTTCAGGCTATTCCAAAATATAACTCTATATTAAAAAATGATAGTGCCAGTCAAGAAGTGCTTACAAACTTAGCTGATTGCTATCGTCTTACTAATAATAATAAAGGACAAATATATTGTTATGAGAAATTAGTTAGCTTAGGAAAAATCGAAGATTTACAAAAGCTGTACTATGGCCAAGCGTTAATGGGAGATGGAAGATATGAAGACGCTAAAACATTTTTAGATGAATTTAAATCTGATAACCGGGGTTCTGAATTTTCGAAAGCAATTATTAATATTGAAAACTTTCTTAAAAACAAAGATGCGTATAAAGTTGATACGGTTAATTTTAATTCAAATGATGATGATTTTTCTGCCATTCCATTTTTGAAAAACAATGTAGTATTTGCATCTTCAAAAACAAAAACAGCTTGGATTAATAGAAAGCATGGGTGGACAGGTAAAAATTATTGCAATATGTATATTACTGAAGGAGATACTACTGGTAATTTTAAAAAGCCTCAATTATTTTTAAAAGAATATGCAACAAAATTTAATGATGGTCCTTTTTGTGCAACTAAAGATGGTCAAACAATTTTCTTCACAAGAAATTCATTTTATAAAAAAGATAAAAGTATTGATGGATCTCAAAAATTACAATTATTTCAAGCATCAATTATCAGCGGTGAGGTTCAATCATTATTGAAATTAAAATTTAACAGTAGTGAATTTAATTGCGCTCATCCAGCTATCAGTGCTGATGGAAAAACTCTTTATTTTTCTTCTGATATGGGTGGTGGAAAAGGAGGAATGGATCTTTGGTATTGTAAACAAGATGCTGCCGGAGCTTGGGAAACGCCTATAAATCTTGGAGATAAGATAAACACGCAAGGAAATGAAATATTCCCATTTATTACACAAGATAATCTTTTATATTTTGCTTCAACAGGCCATGGTGGACTTGGAGGCTTAGATGTTTTTGAAGTTAAATTAAAAGAAAATATTGCATTTAGTAAAGTGTACAACATGGGTAGCCCAATAAATACTATAAATGATGACTTCGCTTATAATTTATTTGAAGATGGGAATAAAGCATTTTTAAGTTCAAATAGAAAAACAGGAGGAATGAATGATGATATTTATTTAGTATCTGTTTTAAGAAAAGTAATAAGAGGAAAAATAGTTAACATCATTGTAAAGGATAAATTTACTCAAGAAGTTTTACCTTTAACTAAATTACAATTAAATGCAGATACTTTTTTAACTAATGATAAAGGTGAGTATCAAGCTACTATTGAAGATGATGTAAATTATAATATTGTAGCTTCAAGGGAAAAATACTTCACTTTAAATGATTCTGTTTCTACAAAATCATCAAAAGAAGAATTTGAGTTTACAAAAACTTTAGAATTAGTTAAAGATTTTAAATTGTCTTTATTAGCTGGTATTTATGATGCAAGAACAGGGGTAGGAATTGAAGGAGTTAAAATAACAATTAAAGATGTATCACAAATTAATTCTTTTGAATTAATTAAGACAGAAAAAAATGGAGAGTACCGAAAACTTTTAACTGATAAAAAAGTTGGAGATAAATTACAGTATATAATAACAATTGAAAAAGAAGATTATTTAACTAAAACTTTAACTTTTGAATATGAAATAAAAAAGGAGGGAGAAATTCAATTAAATGAATTGTTAGGATTAACAATCGGAAAAGTTGAAGTAGGTGTTGATATAGCAAAAATGATAGATGTAAAACCTATTTATTTTGATTTAGGGAAATCAATTATTAGAGAAGATGGAAAAATTGAATTAAATAAAATTGTTTCTGTTATGAAAGAGTATCCTAATATTGTTATTGAATTAGGTTCTTACACCGATTGTAGAGGTTCATTGTCAAGTAATTTAAGATTATCTGAAAGAAGAGCAGAAGCCTCATCAGCATATATTATAAAAACTGGAATTAATAAAAATAGAATTACATATAAAGGTTATGGTGAAAGTAAATTATTGAATTCTTGTGAATGTGAAGGCGATAAAACGTCGACTTGTTCGGAAGAAGAACATGCTAAAAATAGAAGAACAGAATTCGTTATTGTTAAAATAAAAAAATAATTTAAAAAAACACCCATTTACATTTCTGTAGATGGGTGTTTTTTTTCTGAATTTTAAATTCGTTATTATTTATTTAAAAATTTAAAATCTTTTCCTGTATAGCGAGCATTGTTTCCTAGTTGCTCTTCAATTCTTAATAGTTGGTTATACTTTGCAATCCTATCGCTTCGTGAGGCTGAACCTGTTTTTATTTGACCACAATTCAATGCAACTGATAAATCAGCAATTGTAGTATCCTCTGTTTCGCCACTTCTATGACTCATTACAGATGTATAGCCATTGTTTTGTGCTAATTGAACCGCATTTATTGTTTCAGTTAAAGTTCCAATTTGATTTACTTTTACTAAAATAGAATTGGCAACTCCCATATTTATTCCTTTAGATAAGAAATCAACATTTGTAACAAATAAATCGTCTCCAACTAATTGGGTAGTAGAACCTAATTTATCAGTCATTAATTTCCATCCATCCCAATCTTCTTCGGCAAAACCATCTTCAATAGAAATAATAGGATATCTTTTTCTCCAATCAGCCCAAAAATCAACCATTTGCGAAGCTGTTAATTTATCGCCAGTTGATTTTTTAAAGTGATACATTTTCTCCTCGGTATTATAAAACTCAGAAGCTGCAGCGTCCATAGCTATATAAATATCTTCTCCAGCTTTATATCCTGCTTTTTCAATAGCAATCATTACTGCTTTAATTGCATCTTCATTGTTTTTAAAATTAGGTGCAAATCCACCTTCATCTCCAACATTGGTTGCTAGGCCTTGTGATTTTAAAACAGCTTTTAAATGATGAAATACTTCAGTCCCCATTCTTAAACCTTCGCTAAAGCTATCTGCTCCAACAGGCATAATCATAAATTCCTGAAAGTCAATCCCGTTATCAGCATGTGAACCTCCATTTAAAATATTCATCATTGGAATTGGCAATAAATTAGCATTTACTCCTCCAATATAACGATAAAGAGGTTGACCAACAGCCTCAGAAGCGGCTCTTGCAACAGCTAGCGAAACACCTAAAATAGCATTAGCACCTAAATTTCCTTTATTTGCACTTCCATCCAATTCAATCATGGCAGCATCAATGCCATTTTGATCAAAAATATACATGCCTTTTAATCTTTCTGCAATTACAGTATTAACATTGTTTACAGCTTTTAATACTCCTTTTCCTAAATATTGACTTTTGTCGTTATCTCTTAATTCAACAGCTTCATGCATTCCCGTTGACGCTCCAGATGGAACGGCAGCTCTACCTAAAATCCCTTGATCTGTAACTACATCAACTTCAATAGTTGGGTTTCCTCTCGAGTCTAATATTTGACGAGCAATAATTGCGTGTATAAATGACATATTTTTAATATTAAATTGTTAGTCAAAATTAATTAAACTTTTATGATATGAGAAAAAAAAGAATCAAATTTTAATACCAATTACCAAAACATCATCAGTTTGCTCATTGTCTTGTTTCCAATTATTAAATGAATATTCCAAAAAAGCTTCCTTTTCTTCTGTATCCATTTCTATTATTGTTTTAAGAAGATCTTTAAAATTTGATTTATTTAATTTTTTGTTTTTAGAACCTCCAAATTGATCAATAAAACCATCAGTAAACAAATAAACACTATCATTTTTTTGTAACTGAAATTCTATATTTTCAAATCTTTTTTCAATTCCTGAAAAAAAGCCAATTGGATAACGATTACCTTTTAATTCAATAAGTTCACAGCTCCTTTCAATAATAACTGATCTAAAAGCACCTGCAAAAACTAAGTGGTTTGTAATTTTATCAATTCTTATTAAAGCTACATCCATACCGTCATTAAATGAGGCTCCTTCTTGCTTGTTAATGGCTCCATCTAATGCAATATCCAACGCTTTTAAAATTTCATTAGGTTGCAATATTTTTTTATTAATAAATACTTCTTTAAATAAAGAATTTGCTAACATACTCATCATCGCTCCAGGAACGCCGTGTCCTGTGCAATCTACAACGGCAATAAATTTAAATTGTTCAGTTTCATAAAACCAATAATAATCACCACTTACAATATCTTTTGGTTTATATATTAAAAATGAATTTTCGAAAATAACATTTAATTGTTTAGGTGTCTGTAATATAGATTCTTGAATTCGTTGAGCGTAATAAATACTATCAGTTATGCTTTTATTTTGTTCAATAAGTTGCTTATTACTTTCTAACCATCTTTTCTCTTTTAACTTATTGACAGTTATATCACTGCCAACAGCAATTAGCTGATCATCATTAAGGAATGAAATATCCCAACGAATGTATTTTGTACCACCATTTTTTGTTTTGATAGTATGTTCAAAATTTTGATTAGAAATATTATTTTTTTTGAATGCTCGCAAAATTTTATGTTTTACTTCTTCGCCTTCAGGTTCTGTAAAACGAGCTACTTCCCACCAATTACTACTAATATAATCATCCGGATTAAACCCTAATAATTGCTGAGCTATTTTGCTTACGTAATAAATACTTCCATTGTTATTCAAAACAACAGTTAGGGTATTTAGTTTATCAAGAATTTGGTCTTGGACATCGATTTGTAACATTTCAAAAGAATTGGGAATTTATAAATAAAAAAAATAAAGTAATTGGCTTATCCGCGAATACTAAAATGCCAATTGCACATGGGGCATGTGCTAATAATGTTTTTTTTATGTATAGAAATGTTTTTCACGCCACAAATTTAGTAGTTTTATTTATAAATCAAAAAAAACTTTTTGATAAACATAGCATATTGTTAATTTCTTTGTTTAATAAATATCTATTTTGTTTAATTAAATGCTGATTCGCAAGGTATTTTTGCTACATGTTTTTTCCAAATTATAATCATATTGGTTTGCCAGAGTTATTGATAATTGTATTTATTATTTCTCTTTTTTTTATTATTAATTATTACTTCAGAAATATTTTTCCTATTAGTAGTTTTAAACTTGATTCTATTGAAGAAAATAAAATTTTAGAACCAGTTTCAATAATTATTTGTGCGCGTAATGAGGAAGATAATTTAACGGAATTTTTACCTAAAATTTTAACCCAAAATTACCCTGAGTTTGAGGTGATTGTTGTGAATGACTGTTCGTATGATAATACTGAAAATGTGATTGACGAATACGCTAAAATATTTTCAAATTTAAAAAAAGTAACTATAAAAGAAGATGGATACTATAAAACAGGAAAGAAATTTGCTGTGATGGTTGGAATAAAGGGCACTAAATACAATAATTTACTTTTTATTGATGCTGATTGCTATCCCGCGAGCGAATTTTGGTTGAAAGATATGGCAAAAGGGTTTGTAAATAAAAAAGAAATAGTATTAGGTTACGGAGCTTATAAAAAAGAAAGTGGTTTTTTAAATACGTTGATTAGATTCGACACTTTTTTAATCGCCTTAAATTATTTGTCAGCTGCAGTAAAAGGTAACGCGTATATGGGTGTTGGTAGAAATTTAGGTTATACAAAAGAATTGTTTTACAAAGAAAAAGGTTTTGCAAATCATTACCATATTCAGTCGGGCGATGATGATCTATTTATAAATCAGGCAACAACGTCCGAAAATACAAATATTGTTATTTCTCATAATTCCATCACATATTCACTTGGTAAGGATACATTTTCAAATTGGAAACGACAAAAACAGAGGCATTTAACAACTGCACCGCTTTATAATTTCTCCACTAAAAGAAGAATCATGCTTGGATTTATGAGCCAATATTTATTTCATATTTTGTTTTTTAGTTTATTATTTTTTAAAACAACATTTATTATTGCATTAATTGGTTTTTTTATAAAAGTTATATTTCAATTAGTTATCTTTAATAAAGCGTCTAAAAAATTAAACGAAAAAGATTTATGGAAATTTGCTTTTGTTTACGAATTTATATTGTTAGTTATTTATCCGATTTTACACATTAGTGAATTATTACATAAACCAAATAAATGGAAGAGTTAGACCCAAATCAAAATCTTACAACAAAAGCGGTATATGACTATAATCTTATACAACGTGCTTTAAAAAATTCTGATCAAAAGGCTTATGCTGAATTATTGCAGCGCTATCGCGAATCCGTTTATTTTGTGATGTTAAGAATGTGTAACAATAAAGATGACGCTGAGGATTTAACAATAGAAGCTTTTGGAAGAGCTTTTAAAAGGTTAGAACAATATACTCCAAGTTTTGCATTTAGCACTTGGTTATTTAAAATTGCAAGTAATAATGCTATTGATTTTTTAAGAAATAAAAAGAAAAATTATGCATTATCTTTAGATACAAAAATGGAAAACGACGAAGGTCAAGAGTTTTCAAAAAGTATAAAATCAGAAACACTTGATCCGGAAGAGCACATCATTAAAAAGCAGAAAATTCAGCATCTCAGAGTTGTAGTTGATAAATTAAAACCTCGGTATAAAGAATTAGTTGTTCTAAGATACTATGAAGAGATGAGCTATGATGAGATTGCAGTAAAGTTAGATTTACCTGTAGGTACTGTAAAAGCTCAATTATTCAGGGCAAGAGAGTTTTTGTACAATCTATTAAAGAATTCAGAAAGCAAATTATAAAACCGTGAAGCCAGATATTATTTTAACATATTTTCCAGATTTATCCGAAAAACAAATTACTCAATTTGAGCAATTGTATGATTTGTATGTTTTTTGGAATTCGCAAATAAATGTTATTTCTAGAAAAGACATTGATTTATTATACGAACGCCACGTTTTACATTCGTTAGGTATTGCAAAAGTTATGCAGTTTAAAACACAAACTAAAATTTTGGATGTTGGAACTGGTGGTGGCTTTCCCGGAATACCTTTAGCAATAATGTTTCCAGAGTCTAGTTTTCATTTGGTAGATTCTATCGGAAAAAAAATAAAAGTTGTAAATGAAGTTTCAAAAGGTATTGGTTTAACTAATTTATTTGCTGAACACGAACGCGCAGAGAATGTAAAAGATAAATTTCATTTTATTGTTAGCAGAGCGGTTACTGAGTTTCCGGTGTTTTATAATTGGGTTAATCGTAAAATTTTAAAAGATAGTTTTAATGAATTACCAAATGGAATTTTGTATTTGAAAGGTGGCGATCTACAAGAAGAGTTTGGAATGTATTTTGAAAAAGCAAAGTTTTATGATTTAAAAGATTATTTTGACGAAGAGTTTTTCGAATCAAAAAAAGTAGTGCACTACGGCATTCGATTTAAATAAATTTTCCCCATAAAAAAAACGCTCCAAAAAGCGTTTTTTTATTTTAAGAAAATTAATTTTATTAAGCCTTGTTATAATCCCAAGTTTCCATAAACTTAGTAGTATAATTTCCAGCAATAAAATCTTCATTATTCATTAATTTAATATGAAAGGGAATTGTTGTTTTTATACCTTCAATAACATATTCGCTTAATGCTCTTCGCATCTTAGCAATTGCTTCTTCACGAGTTTGTGCAACAGTAATTAACTTCCCAATCATACTATCATAATTAGGAGGAATAGAATAACCACTGTAAACATGAGAATCAACTCTAATGCCGTGTCCACCAGGTGTATGTAATGTTGTTATTTTTCCTGGAGATGGTTTAAAGTTGTCAAAAGGATTTTCTGCATTAATTCGACATTCAATAGCATGTAATTGAGGATAATAGTTTTTACCAGAAATTGGAACTCCAGCAGCAACTAAAATTTGCTCACGAACTAAATCATAATTAATAACTTCTTCAGTAATTGGGTGCTCAACTTGAATACGCGTATTCATTTCCATAAAATAGAAATTACGGTGCTTATCAACTAAAAACTCAACTGTACCTACACCTTCGTAACCAATAGATAAAGCAGCTTTTACTGCAGCATCACCCATTGCTTCACGCAATTCAGGAGTCATAAAAGGTGAAGGAGTTTCCTCCACTAATTTTTGATGACGACGTTGAACAGAACAATCTCTTTCCGATAAATGACAAGCTTTTCCGTGTGCATCACCTACAATTTGAATTTCAATATGACGAGGCTCTTCAATGTATTTTTCCATATACATTGCTCCATTTCCAAATGCAGCAGTTGCTTCGTGAGTTGCGCTATCCCAAGCAGCCTGAAAATCTTCTGCCTTCCAAATGATACGCATTCCTTTACCACCACCACCTGCAGTAGCTTTTATAATAACGGGGTATTTAATTCCTTCAGCAAGTTTTATTCCTTCTTCAACACTTTCTAATAAACCTTCAGAGCCTGGAACGCAAGGTACACCACTTTTAATCATGGTAGATTTTGCATTACTTTTATCTCCCATTTGATTAATCATTTCGGGAGAAGCACCAATAAATTTAATATTGTTTTGACGACAGATTTCTGAAAATTTTGCATTTTCACTTAAAAAACCGTAGCCTGGATGAATAGCATCAGCATTTGTGATTTCAGCCGCTGCAATAATGCTAGACATGCTTAAATAACTATCCTTACTTGGCGGTGGGCCAATGCAAACTGCTTCATCAGCAAATTTTACATGTAAAGAATCTTTATCGGCTGTAGAATAAACGGCAACCGTTTTAATTCCCATTTCTCTACAAGTTCTTATAACTCGTAAGGCAATTTCACCACGATTGGCAATTAATATTTTTTTAAACATCTGTTAAAATTTGAAGTTAATAGTTTAAAATACAAAACTTTTAAATCGTTTAATAATGAATTTTAAACCTTGAATAAATTTAAGAAGGATCTACTAAAAATAAGGGTTGATCATACTCAACTGGAGTAGCATCATTTACCAATACTTTTACAATTTTACCTTTTATTTCACTTTCTATTTCATTAAAAAGTTTCATTGCTTCAATAATGCAAACAGGTTTTCCAATTTCAATTTCATCACCAACATTTACAAACACCGGCTTGTCTGGACCAGCCGAACGGTAGAATGTGCCAATCATTGGTGATTTTATAGTAATGTATTTTGCCTCTTCATTTACAACTGCTGCTACTGGTGCAATTGGTGTGGCTGCCGCTTCTGCAACTGCATTTATAGTATTTGCCGGTGCTTGTGCATATTGCATAGGCGCTTGCTGATACATAACCGGAGCCGCAGCTTTGCCAGTGCGGATAACTATTTTAATATCGCTTGTTTCTAATTCAACTTCGTTTACTCCACTCTTAGATACAAACTTAATTAAATCTTGTATTTCAGTTAATTTCATTTTATAGTGTTTTAGTTAATAGACACAAAAGTATTATTTTTTAACCAAAAACAACTTTTTTGATGCTTTTTTGGTCGAAAAGTGGTTAAATATTGAAAAAACAACCTATTTATCAATAAGTTACAATTTGGAATTTATAATAAAAGTATTAAAGTTCGATAATTATCAAATTATTACCTAATTCTATCAGAATTTCTAACCAATTGCTCATCTTTTTTAATGAAATGTGCTGCTAAAAAAGCAAAAATGACATTTAAAATTGGCAAAAAAGCTCCAAATGTAAAATGAATCTCTCCAATTACATCTTTTTTAATATAGGACAATAAGAAAAAAAGCCCAATTATAAATACATTTAATAAAGCAATACTATTAGATAGCTTAAACTGTAAAACTCTTTTCTTGAATTGAAAAATAGTAATAATCGATACTATTATTGAAAAAAAGTTAAGGAGCATCGGATAATAAATTGTAGAATCAATAATCTCTAAACAGCAACTTGGCATTAAGCAAATTTCGAATATTTGTTTATTTAGGTTTAATGTTTGAAAAGGTAAAAATATCATAACAATGCCAATTATTAGTACCGACATTAAAAAAAGTGTTTGTTTACGTTGTATCATGGCATAAAATTAAGATTTTGTTTTTATACTGTGTATATAAAATATTAAATTATAGTTAAAATCCATATTACTTACTTATACCCTTTGTAGTCTAATGTAAGTGACTTACATTTGTAACATGGAAAATAAATACCAAGATTTAATTGAACAAACTTTCGATTTCCCGCAAGAATCGTTTGAAGTTATAGATAATGAACTTTATTTTAATGATATTCCGTTAATGGACGTTATTAAACAATACGGAACTCCATTAAAAATCACGTATTTGCCAAAAATAACTTCCCAAATACAAAAAGCTAAACGAATGTTTAATGTAGCCATGGCAAAGGCCGATTACAAAGGGAAATATGTATATTGTTATTGCACAAAAAGTTCTCACTTTTCATTCGTTTTAGACGAAGTTTTAAAAAATGATGTGCATATCGAAACTTCCTCTGCTTATGATATACAAATTATTAGAGAACAGATAAAAAAGAACAAAATTACAAAGGATACATATATAATATGTAACGGTTATAAAAGAACAAATTATAAACAATACATTTCGGAATTACTAAATGATGGTTATAATGTGATACCGGTTCTAGATCATTTGGACGAGTTTGAGCATTATAGAAAGAACGTAAAAGTTGCCAAATGTCAACTCGGAATAAGAATTAGTACCGAAGAAGAGCCTTCATTTGCATTTTATTCCTCTCGTTTAGGAGTTCGTTATACCGATATTATTAGCCTTTATAAGGAGAAAATTCAAAATAATCCAAAATTTGAGTTAAAACTGCTTCATTTCTTCATAAATAATGGAATAAAAGACACAATTTATTATTGGACAGAATTAAATAAGTGTTTAAATATTTATTTAGAATTAAAGAAAATTTGTCCAAGTTTAGATTCATTAAATATTGGAGGTGGAATGCCAATTCGCACTTCTTTAAGTTTTGATTACAGTTATGAATACATGGTTGAAGAAATAGTTTCTCAAATAAAAACTTTTTGCAATCAACATGAAGTAGATGAACCTAATATTTTTACTGAGTTTGGGTCATTTACTGTAGCCGAAAGTGGAGCAACTTTGTATTCTATTATTGATCAAAAACAACAAAACGATCGCGAACAATGGTATATGATTGATAGCTCATTTATTACTACGCTTCCAGATACTTGGGGAATAAACCAACGTTTTATCTTATTAGCTGTTAATAATTGGGATAAGCCTTATGTTCCTGTAAACCTTGGCGGGCTAACTTGTGATAGTATGGATTATTACAATAGTGAAGCTCATACCAACCAAGTTTTTTTACCTAAAATAGAAACTACAGATAAGCAACCACTTTATGTTGGCTTTTTTCATACAGGTGCTTACCAAGAAGCATTAAGTGGTTATGGCGGAACACAACATTGTTTAGTTCCTGCACCAAAACATGTTTTAATTGATAGAGATGAAGATGGTAAAATCAGTACAAAGTTGTTTGCAAAAGAGCAAAGTTATAAATCGATGCTCAAAATTTTAGGGTATTAATTTGCGCCTTAATTCCAAATGATTACCTTGTCAATTATTAATAAATTTGTTTTTGAAACATAAAAATTATATCCCCCATTTTTTCTTAACAGTAACAATTTGTTTATTTTATTCATGTAATGAGGATAAAATGTCAAAAAATGCTTTAACAGAAGGCACTATTGAATACAAAGCCACTGTGGTTAATGAAAATAGTCCAATGGCAGGATTTGCTCCTGGAAGTGCAATTGTAAATTTCAAGAACAATAATTTACAAGTCGAAATGAGTGTGATGGGTGTATTAAACACTTCTTTTATTAGTAAGCCTCAAGATCATACACTCACACAAATGGTGAAATTTTTTGATATTAAAAGTGCATGTATCCAAAAAGAAGAAGAATTAACTGCAGAAAATAAAGAATACGAAATTAAATTGCAGGAGACTAAAGAAACCAAGGTAATTGCTGGCTACAAGTGTAAAAAAGTAATTGCATCTATGCTTAATAATCCTGCTAATGTTTTTGATGTTTATTATACAACAGATTTAGGAAAAGATAGTATAAATCATATTGGTCCTTATAAAGACATCAAAGGTATGTTGATGCAATACCGTTTAAAAAAATTAGGACTAGAGTTATGTTTTACTGCCACTTCCGTTAAAAAAGTAGAAGTAAAAGAAGATGTATTCGAAATCCCCTCCTATTATAAAATTGTTTCTCGCCCTGAAATGGATAAATTATTTGCCGATTTTCAGAAATAAACTGATATTTTCCTGTCGCATAAATTGCATTTTAAATATAAAATTTACCATTTAGCATATTTTTACATTTCAATTAAATTAAATTTATTAGTTTGGCGTAACAATAGAACATTTATTTTAAAAAATCTAAAAAATGAAAAAATTATTCTCAACACTAGCTTTTATTTCTTTATCAGTATTATCGTTAACTGCACAAAATAACGAAGGGTTTATTTTATACGACATGAAAATTGAAGGATTACCGCCTGAGCAAGCAGCTATGGTTGGTGATATGGAAAACAAAGTTACATTTAAAAATGGTAAAGTTTTAACGGAAATGACATCTATGATGTTTACTAACCAAACTGTAATTGATGAAAATGGTATGGTTATGCTTATGGAACAAATGGGGAATAAAATGGCAATAAAACAAACAAAGGATGAAATGGAAAAGGAGGCTGCAAAACAAAAAGATAAACTAGCTGATCCAAAAATTGAATATATTAACGAAACAAAATCTATTGCTGGTTACGAGTGTAAAAAAGCTATTATATCAATTGTAGGAAAAGATAAAAAAGAAGAGAAAATGGAAGTTTGGTATAGTGAAAAATTTGCAAATCCAAATAAAGAAGGAAAAGGAAAAGGACAAGGTTTTATGAAAGGTTTAAAAGGAATGCCTTTTGAATATGCGGGTGGTCAAGGTGGTATGAAGTTCAAAATGGTGGCTAAAGAAGTTTCCGTTGACCCAGTTTCTGATGGAAAATTTAATTTATCGACTGATGGTTATAAATTAATGACAATGGATGAGTTAAAAGCATTGCAAGGAGGTAAATAAAAATATTTAATAAAAAAGAGTCTATTTCAAATTTGAAATAGACTCTTTTTTTTGCTTTGTAAATAATTATGGTAATGTAATTGTATAAACATTTCCATTAATGGTTACTGTTGCTTGGTCATCACATGCTCCGCTACCATAATTAATGTATCTAGTTGCTTTTCCACTTGGCGTATGTTCTAATGTGCCAGCAGTAAAATGTCTACGGCAGGCGTAAGCCATATTTCGTATTAATGGACTTGTAATTACAGATGTAAAACTACTTCCACTTGCAGATGTGCCACTTGCGTTTCCTGTTATAGCATACGTATCATCTAACCATGATAGCGTATTTTCTCCAGATAACCATTCCCTCTGACGAGTGCTATTCCATAATACAGTACCAGCACCGCCTGCTTTAACGACACTAATGTTTGCATTGATTTCATAAACCAAATGATTAGCAGCGTTATGTCCTTTATTAGTTATCGTTTTACTTCCTGTAACTTGATTATCATTTACAAAATAACTTTGTGGAGTAATTGTAATAACGGTTAATGAATCTCTGTATTTACCAGTAAAATTCATTTTTATACTTCCTCTTCTATATCTTCCATCGTTACATAAACAATTTGTTGCCCCAAAATTAACAGTAATTGTTTTTGCAGCTGCCAATGTGTCAAAAGTTATAGTAGCACATGTACTTAAAATGGCACTAGATTCAGAGGTTTTAAAACTTGATAAACTCCCACTTCTACCAGCTTCATCAGAAATGCTTGTCAAATCATTTACTGAGGTTGAAGCTAATGATTGGTCGGTTGCAGAAGATGTATCACTATCTTTTTCTTCTTTATCTTTCTTTTTACAAGATGATAACATACTGGTAAATGCGATAGCTATTATTGCAATACCTAAGGTTAGTTGTTTCGTTTTCATGATTTTTTGTTTTTAGGTTTTTATTTATACTATCTAGGACTTATTAATTTAATAAAGGTTTAATCTGAAATGAAAATAATTAATATAAATCTTGAGTTTCAATTAAATCTTCAATATCACTGAGTTTAACATCCCTTATTTCTTTATTTTTTTTATTTATTTTTGGTAATTCAGAATTCCCAGTATTAATATTGTTATCTCCTCCTTCTGAAGAATTATTAAAATCAATAGCATCATACAAATTGTAATTATTATAGATAGATTTTGTTTTTCCTAACTTTATTGTAAGTCCAAAATTTATAAATAGTGCTCCTGATATTTTTTCATTATAAAAATGGGAAAGTCGACCTCTATTATTTTTATTATAAGTTTCAGAAAACATGCTGATACCATTTTGGGTAGAAATACCAGCACCTAAATAAAGTCCAATTGATTTTGATGGAAAAATATCTAATCTTGACCCAATTAAATATTCATAACGTCCAAAATTTATAGTTTTATCATTATTTAAATAATAAAGGGAATCGTTATTAGCAAAAGAGTAAACTCCTCCTTGCGGTTTTGTATATAAACTTGTTCTTAAATATTTTCCCATTGGGAAATTAAAACTGATGCTTCTTGGAAATTGTACATTAAAGTTTACTCCATTTACTTTGCCAATTCTTAAACCAACATAAGGTAAAATTAAGCGGTTGCCAAATGTAAAAGATCGTGTAACTCCTAATCTAAAATTAAAATTTTCATTTGCTGTATAATTATATATAAACGAAAATGCTGTTCTAAATCTCTGAGTGTAAGTATATCCGTTATCTTGTGTTACAAAAGGAGAAAAATCAGTAAAGAAAACACTTTTTTTACCTGTATTATAAATCATTCGAACTCCTAACGACGTTTTACTAAGATTATGATTTTCAATACCTGAAAAAATAGGCGATACAACAAAATAACTTTCCGTTAATAATAAGTGAAAATTAGAAATTGTTGTACTATCTTTTTTGTAGAAATCTTTTGTAAAAAGAGGCGTGCTTAATCCTATGACATATTGGTTTAATTTATAAGTTTTTAATTTGTTTGCCACAAAACTTTTAGATACTAAATCTCGCTTTGATGTGCTATAAAAATCAGAATATATTGTAGTTCTAAAATAATGCTTTGCAGGTTTAATTGTTTTTAGAGTATCTTTTTTAAATGCAAAAAGCATTGTATGTGATAATACAACGCAATAAATTAAAATGCTATATCGTATAAAATACATTATTCGGGTGAAGAACTTTTAATGTTTTTAATTAACTCTTTTTTAAAGTCGTTTTCTGCCATTTTAATTAATGCAATTTTTTTAATAGAAAGTATTTTTTTGTATTTTTCATAATATTCTTTATTCAAATCAATTTCTTTTTGTTTTAAAATAAAATCAGCCGTTAATAATGCTTCAGCTTCTTTGTCTGTAAGTAGTTCTGCATTAAAATTTTTGATATAATTTAGTCTATAAGTTTTTTTTAAATTCTCAAGTTTATCATTTAATTCATTGTAAATGGGCCAGAATTGCTGAGTTTCTTGGTTTGTTAATTTTACTTTAGTAGTGATGAAAGCTACACGAAGTTCATCAATTTTATCACGTTTAGAATTAGATTGACTTTTGCTAATAAAAGCAAAAAATAGAATAATGAATATGTAAATATATTTTTTCATTATAATTCGTCTATAATTTCATCCAGGTTAGAATCATTTATAAAACTGTCGGCTACTGCATTTTCAGTATCTGTTTTTTTGTTGTTATTTAATTGATTACCAAGTTTTTTTATATTTACTAATTCAATTAATTGATCTTCATCAAAGCTTGAAATGGCTTTAGCATTATTTAAAATTTCTTGTTTCTCTAGGCAGGCCAATGTTTTACAATTGCCTTCATTTATTGTTTCAGTAATTTTTTTTGGATAAAGCAACCAAGAAAAAAATGCAATACTAATGACACTAAAAGATAAAGCCATTTTTTTAGAAAAAATAAAATGGAACAAATTTCCAAAGACAGAAACTGTTGGTTTGTTGATTTTTTCCTTTATTTCACCTGCTAGATTTTCAAAGTAATCAGTTGGTAAAAGAAATAAATTTTGTTTAGTAATAGAATTCAGAATCGATAAATCTGAAAGTTCTTCAGTTAATTCAATTTTTGTAATCAACTTATTTCTGAAAGATTCGTGATACTTAGAATCAAATGGGAATGATAAATTAGGTTTAATAGATTGAAGGTTAGGAAATTCAACTAATTCAGTTTGAAAATCTATTTTTGCTTCTAAAGTTGAAAAATATGCTTTAGGTAATGTGAAGGTATTTGTTTTTTGTATTGAATTTAATAGGGCATAATCCTGTGATTCAGTTTCAAGTTCTAATTTTTGTCTTAATTTGGATTCAAACGAATCAAAATAATTTGAAGGCAAGCCAAAAGAAGCATTACCATTTTTATCAAATGGCGCATTTTGGTTTTCATTAAAATTATTTTCGTTTGTATTCATTTTAGGTTTGATGCTATTTTTCTATCAAGGTTTAATCTTTAGTTAAAAAATCTTCAATTTTTTTTGCGGCTATATGAAAAGAGGCTTTTAAAGCACCAACTGAAGTATCTAAAATAGCCGACATTTGTTCATAAGGTGTTTCGTTATAATAACGCATATTGAATACAAGGCGCTGTTTTTCGGGTAATGTTAAGATGGCTTGTTGTAATTTTAATTGTATTTCATCACCACTAAAAAACGTGTCACTTTCCAAAGATTTTGATAATTGATATTCAATTGGGTGAATGGATGTAGTATTTGCTCTTTGTTTTTGTTTTAAAAAAGTTAAAGATTCGTTTGTGGCAATTCTATAAAGCCATGTATATAATTGTGATTCTTCTTTAAAACCTGCTAATCCTTTCCATGTTTTAATAAATGTGTTTTGAAGCACATCATCAGTATCATCATGACTTATTACAATTTTACGAATATGCCAATATAATTTTTGTTGGTATTTTTGAATTAAATGATGCAATGCCATATTTCGTGATTGCTCATCACGATATAAACTTAATATTTCCTCATCGGAATAATGTTGCATTTTTATATTTAAAAATTATAAACTTATTCTTTTGACTTCAAAAAAAACAAATGGTTTAATTTTAAATATTTTTTTTAAAACAAATAACCTATTTTTAAAAAGATGTTAAATCTATTTATTCCTCTTACTCTTTTTTTATACGTATCCTCAATGTATGTTTCTTTGGTTGGATATTTATCAAATTCATTAAAGTTTACTCCTAATATATCTTTCGGAATTGATAAGAGTGCAAATATTTGAGTAGACGCTCCAAAATCAACAATAATATTATTTGCAAATATTCTACTTTTTCCCCAACCTAACATGAAATTAAATCCTGCAAAATTTTGATTTTTTGGACCAAAATCTGTTATTGTAAAATTTGTTGGGCCAGCTGATGGGTAATAAGCTCCTTTAATGACCATGTTTTTATCATAACTAGTTTTTACTGTATTTATAACTGGACCAAACATTAAATATCTTCCCCAAGGTGCAATGTATCGTTTTCCGAAATATTTAAAAGTCAATCCGTAAGTTAATCCTCTTATGCTATAAAATCCTTCTGGATTACCACTATAATAGTTAGTCGAATTTCTATTTCCCGATTCGCATATCTCAGCATTATCAAATGCTGTTTTATAATATTTTACATTTAAGCAAATTAGCCATTTACTAGAGGCTACAAAATCTAGAGATATTTCGTGCAAATTGTTGAATGTTATTACCCCTGTTTCTGCATTTCCTTGCTCAGTTATAATGTCTCCAAATAATGTTTCATTATTTTTTGTTGCACCAATTATTGCAGGACTTGCATGAAATCCATAACTAATCACCATGTGCTTACCCATAAATCCTGAAGATTGAGCGTAAAAACATTGGTGGGATATTAATGTAAAAAATAAGTAAAGTATTGTTTTATTCATAAAGATTTTTGTTATTTTTTTGAATTAATATTTCTGTTTTTAATTTCAATCCTAAATTAGATATAGTAATAGTTAAAATAAGTACCCAACTTTTAAAAATACATTAAATCGATTTGCTCCTCTAACTCTATACGAAGAGGTTTTTTTAATGTAGTCTGTATTATCTATTCTGTCTATAAATGTATCTTCTCCAATTGCATCAAACAAAGTTGTTAAAAGTGAAAAAAGATTAGTATTAAATCCGTAATCAATTATTATTTTATTCGCTATAATTCTTGTTCTGCCTAAACCAAATAGAAAATCAAATTTTTTATATTTTTGCTTTTCAGGTCCAAAATTTGTAAATGTTTTTGGAATATTTGTATAATAATTATTATCAATGTTTAAATACATTTCCTTCGGATCATAACTACAGGTATATGTTTTAATATTTAAACCAAACATCATGTATCTGCCCCAGGGAGCAACATAACGACTGTAAAACAGTTTTCCGTAAATATTATAATTTATTGCCTTAATAGTATATAATCCATTTGGCTTACCATATATTGAAATAGAATTTGAATATCCAGAATCATCAATATATGTTTGACTCGCACTAAGATATAAAGCATTATTATAAGTAGTTTTATAATATTTTGCTGAAAAGCCAATTGAAAATCTTGTTTTAACGGCATACTCAATAAATGCCTCGTGCATGGTATTAAAAGCAAATGAACCTGATTCAGAATTACCTTTTGTTAAAAATGATTTACCAGCCCCATTTGAATTAGTTAATGCTGGCCAAAAATTAAAACCATAACCAACCACAAATTTTTTACCCATAAAGCCAGGTGTTTGAGCTTGTAAACAATTAGAAATACAGAATAGTATATATATAATGAGTAAGTTTTTTTTCATGTTTATTTTTAAAATAGATAGCCGATTTTTAGAAAAACGTTAAATCGGTTAAAACTTCTTACCCTAGATTTTTCTGTTTTTTCGATGTAATCATTTCTAGAAATATATTTACCACCTGCCGGATCAAATGTGTCAAAAAGTAACATCCCCAAAGAAATAGCTTGCATGGTTGCACCAAAATCGACAACCACTTTATTCGAAATGATTCTACTTCTTCCCCAACCTAGCATTAGGTCAAATCTTTTAAAAGTTTGATTTTTTGGTCCAAAATCAGAATAAGTTGTATCTTTTGTATCGTATACATAGTACATCCCGTTATAATATGTAGCATCAATTTTAGCTTTAATATTCATTATTTTTGGGTCATAGGTTGTTTTTGAAAAATTCACAACCGGACCAAATAACATATATCTTCCCCATGGAGCTACATTTCTGGAACCAAAGTATTTCGCGTAAATTCCAAAATTATTCCCCCTAATTGTGTAATAACCGCGAATGTTGTTCGAGTAATTAATGGTATTGTAAAATTCTTTTAGTTCAACACTGTTATCAAAACCAGTATTATATGTTTTAAAATTAGTGCAAATCATCCATTTACTCGAAATTACTAAGTCTATGTGAATTTCATGAGCTGAATTAAAAACTAAAGCGTTATTATCTGCAGTTCCATTACTGCCAAGAATATTTGTTCCTATTAATGTTTCGTTGTTTTTTGTAGCTCCAAAAATTGCGGGACTAGC
>Ga0114977_10000807_pt1 | contig 20745 bp, 18 predicted proteins | sample S_130805_MF_Meta_FD_87026 | JGI IMG/M metagenome (GOLD analysis project Ga0114977, IMG submission 87026) | Freshwater microbial communities from Lake Simoncouche, Canada to study carbon cycling - S_130805_MF_MetaG | ecosystem: Environmental > Aquatic > Freshwater > Lake | place: Lake...
ATAGGAGTAGTCAGTGTCGACAGCGGATTTCGGTGGTGCTTTTGGCGCCAATGAATGGTTAGTGGAAGAGATGTACGAAAAGTACATCGCCGATCCTGCCTCTGTTGATCCACAATGGATTGAATTCTTTGCAGCAAATGCACATTTAATTAATGGCAATGGTTCTGTTGGTGTAACTACAACTTCAAGTAATGGTTCAAGCAACGGCGCAAGTAACGGCGCATCTCAAGTAACACCTCTCAACATTCAACAACTTGCCGCAAATGTTCCGCTGCCTTCATCGGGTGGCGCTCCACCAGCACCAAAACGTGCACATGTTGATGCACCACCAGCACCATCAACGCTACGTGCTGAAATACAAATGACAAGTGCACCTGCAACACCTGCGCCAGCCGCAACTCCGGCAGCAACTCCAAGTGCTTCTACTCCAGCATCAGCACCACAACAAGGAAATCCATTGCAACCACAAGTAGTTACTAGTTCTAGAAGTTCTACTCCACTTCCAGCTGATCCAGTTCGTAAAGCAGCGCCTGTTATTTCATCTCCTAGCGCCGGAAGTGTTGATGCACTTCGTGGAACCGCTGCAAGAGTTGTTACAAATATGGAAGCCTCACTTGAAGTTCCAACCGCAACTAGCGTTCGTGCAATCCCCGCAAAATTATTGATTGATAATCGAATTGTTATTAACAACCACTTGAAGCGCGGTCGTGGTGGAAAAGTTTCTTTCACACATTTAATCGGCTATGCAATGATCAAAGCTTTGCGTGCAATGCCAGAGATGAATTCATTTTTCACACATTTAGAAGATAAACCAGCGGTTGGACATCCAGACCACATCAATTTAGGAATCGCGATTGATTTAGCTAAATCTGATGGAACCAGACAATTATTAGTTCCATCGATTAAAGGTTGCGAAGGAATGGATTTCGCGCAATTCTGGGAAGCGTATGAAGCAGTAGTTAAGAAAGCTCGTACGGGTGCCCTAACAGTTGAAGATTTTGCTGGCACAACAGTTTCACTTACAAATCCAGGAACAATCGGAACCGTCCATTCAGTTCCACGCTTGATGCAAGGTCAAGGTTTAATTCTTGGTGTTGGCGCGATGGAGTATCCAGCTGAATATCAGGGCGCTAGTGATGAAACGCTTGCACGCCTTGCGATTAGCAAAACCGTAACTCTCACAAGCACTTACGACCATCGAATTATCCAAGGTGCTCAATCCGGAGATTTCTTGCGTCGAGTTCATGAGATCTTGCTTGGCGAAGAGAGTTTTTACGATGAGATTTTCGCCGCTCTTCGTATTCCGTATGCCCCAATTCGTTGGAATGCAGATATTGAGCGCACCAAAGATGATGACATTCATAAAACTGCACGCGTTCAGGAGTTAATCCACGCTTATCGCAGCCGTGGTCACTTAATGGCCGATACCGATCCACTTGAATTCCATATGCGCTCACATCCAGATTTAGATGTTGTAACTCATGGTTTAACTCTTTGGGATCTTGATCGCGAAGTAGCCACTGGTGGTTTTGGAACTCAGCCGTTTATGAAGTTGCGTAACATTCTTGGAATTTTGCGTGATTCATATTGCCGAGCAATTGGTATTGAGTACATGCATTTGAGCGATCCAGCAGAGCGCAAATGGATGCAAAGCAAAATTGAAGTTGGATCACCAAGAATTGCTCGCGAAGAGCAACTTAGAATTTTGCGTAAGTTAAATAGCGCAGAAGCCTTTGAAACATTCCTGCAAACTAAGTTTGTTGGGCAAAAGAGATTCTCACTTGAAGGTGGCGAATCTGTAATTCCAATTCTGGATGCAATTCTTTCCTCCGCTGCTGAAGCCCAGTTGCAAGAGGTAAGTATTGGTATGCCGCACCGTGGCCGTTTAAATGTGTTAGCAAATATTGCTGGAAAATCTTATGGCCAAATTTTCCAAGAGTTTGAAGGTCACTACGCTGAGAATGCAGTTCAAGGTTCGGGCGATGTTAAATACCATTTAGGTAGCACCGGAAGATTTACGGCTGAATCTGGCGCACAAACTAATGTTTATCTGGCCGCAAACCCTTCACACTTAGAAGCTGTAAACCCAGTTCTTGAAGGAATCGTCCGCGCAAAGCAAGATCGTACAAACATTCGCGAGGCGTATTCAATTCTTCCGGTTTTATTGCATGGTGACGCTGCATTTGCAGGACAAGGAGTAGTTGCTGAAACTTTGAACTTATCCCAACTGCCTGGATATCGCACTGGCGGAACCATCCATGTAATCGTAAATAACCAAGTTGGATTTACTACATCACCAAACGCTGCTCGTTCATCAAGATATGCGACTGATGTTGCTCGAACGGTTCAGGCGCCGATTTTCCACGTAAACGGTGACGATCCAGAAGCTTGCGTACGTGTTGCTCGTTTGGCCTTTGAGTATCGCCAAGAATTTAATAAAGATGTTGTAATCGACATGATTTGTTACCGCCGTCGCGGTCACAACGAGGGCGACGAACCAAGTTTTACTCAACCACTTATGTACAAGTTGATTGATGAAAAACGATCCACTCGTACTTTGTATACCGAAGCGTTAATTGGACGTGGAGATATCTCTACTGAAGAAGCTGATGAAGTTCTTCGCGACTTCCAGAGCCAACTTGAAAATATCTTTACGGCAGTCCATAACACCGAACCAGAACCAGATGGAACAAAAGTTCCTGACTTCCATGGCCCTGATGTAGTAAATACTGCAATTCCTGAAGTTGTTGCTCGCAAAATTGCCGCAACCCAAACCGCTACTCCAGACGGATTTACAATTCATCCAAAACTTATTCCACAACTTGCCCGCAGAGTTGAAATGTTAAATGAAGGAACTATTGATTGGGCAATGGGCGAAGCACTCGCATTCGGCTCAATTTTGCTAGATGGCAAACACATTCGTTTAGCTGGGCAAGATGTTGGACGTGGAACATTCAGTCAACGTCACGCGGTTATTACTGATCAAGTAACTGGAAATGAATGGATGCCACTTAGAGGATTAATCGAAAACGAAAATCAATTTTTCGTAATTAACTCCTTGTTGTCTGAATATGCCGCGATGGGATTTGAGTACGGTTATTCAGTTGAGCGCGAAGATTCACTTGTACTTTGGGAAGGTCAATTCGGAGATTTTGCAAATGGTGCCCAGACCATCATTGATGAATTTATCTCTTCATCTCTACAAAAATGGGGCGAGCGTTCCTCTGTTGTATTACTACTTCCACACGGTTACGAAGGCCAAGGCCCTGATCATTCATCAGCGCGTATCGAAAGATTCTTGTTGCTTTGCGCAGAAGAGAATATGACCGTAGCTCAACCATCTACACCTGCCTCTTACTTCCACTTGCTGCGTTGGCATATGGCAAACCCTGCACGTCGTCCATTAATTCTCTTTACTCCTAAATCAATGTTGCGCTTAAAAGCTGCCGCTTCATCACTTGCCGATTTCACCAATGGCAATTTCAAACCTTTATTGGATGACCCAACTGTTTCAAATGCAACTAGATTGATTTTCTGTTCCGGCAAGGTTTATCACGACCTAACCGCAGAGCGCGCAAAGTTAGGTGAGAACACAACAGCGATCGTTCGAATTGAACAGCTTTATCCATTACCAGCTCAAGCAATGCGCGAAGTTGCTGCCAAACATCCAAATGCCACCATGCTTTGGGTGCAAGATGAACCCGCAAACCAAGGTCCTTGGCCATTTATTGCGCTAAACACTTTAGAAGTATTTGATGGTCGCGTTTTACGTCGAGTATCTCGACGTGCATCAGCAGCTCCGGCTACTGGAAATCATCACTTACATGAAGAAGAGCAAAAAGCCTTAATTTTTGAAGCTTTTCAGCGCTAGTTTTTGAGACTAGAAATAATTTCCTGCAAGTAGAAATAATTTCCTGCAAGTAGAAATAATTTCCTGCAAGTAGAAATAATTTCTTAAAAATGCCAGTGAGAAATTAAAACTTTTTGTAATTAACTTTTACGTTTCCAATATCTAAATAGAAATTTTCCAATAATCTCTTTACGGGTAAGAAAACCCCAACTTCGAGAATCGATACTTGGTTCAGAGTTGTCACCTTCAACCCAATACCGTTTTTTCTCAATTTTTGTAATTCGCTTGATGTACTGAATTCCCGGTTGTTCATCTCTTTCAATCACCACAATATTTCCTACTTCAAGTTTCTTACGTCTTGGTCTCCATCTGACCACAACCCAGTCGCCTTCATTTAGTGTGGGGGCCATAGATGCTCCGCTAACTGCGACTGTGCCGTACCTACTTAAAAACCTTTTGCCTAGGCGCACTAAAACCTTGAGGCCAACCAAGATAGCCGCTTGGGTTCTGGGCTTGAATTTTCCTAATGCAGGATTACTAGACACAGTAGTAGTCTGGCACTTAATCGATTTAACCAAAACCTAGACATGGCAACCTTTTCCAGGTCCAGGATGAAATTAGGAGAGGCACAAATGTTAAAAGGCAGAATTAACTCTTATAGCGCTGGCGCTGCGTTGAAAGCGGTCGAGTCATTTTTCGCACCAAAGCAAACAGTTCTAGCTCACTGCGATCTTCCTTGCGGAATTTACGATCCATCCCAAGCCAAAATTGAAGCACTTTCAGTTAAGGCTGCCATGGAAAAATATGCAGCAAGCAGTGATCCAGATTTCAAATCTCGTGCTGTCGCAGTTAAAGAAGAGCGCTCTCATCAAGTGAAAGAGCATCTATGGGTGCTTTGGACTGATTATTTTAAGCCAAATCATTTTGAGGCTTATCCAAACCTGCACACCTTGTTTAACGAAGCAACAAAACTTGCTGGTGCTGCTGGAACAAAAGGAACCAACGATGTTGCAGTTGCCGACAAATTGCTAGCAAAAATCGAAGAGATTTCTGAGATTTTCTGGGCAACTAAGAAGTAATAAAGAAGAAATAAAAAGTAGTAAATCTGGTCCAAGTAATTTAGTAAATAAGTTATTCAGGAGAAGAAAAGTAAGTTATTGATGGCTTAACGATTGGGCCGCGGCTTTGGCAAGAAATGAAACGCGATCAACTACAGCGCGAATCACCAAGCCGCGGGCAATCAAACGCTCTTGTTCATGGACTTCAATTTCAAAAGTTAGCCTGTTATTTTCCACTTTTGTACATGTTGCTATGGCTCGAACTTCGGCGCCAATGCTTGCGGTTGAAACATGATCAAACTCGACTCGAATTCCGACAGAAGTTTCTCCCTGTTCCATACTTTCCAGCAGAGCTGCAATCGTCGCGCTTTCAGCTAGTGCAATCACTTGAGGAGTCGCGAGTACCGGAACATCTCCGCTTCCATGTGCAATTGCCGTGTCGCCTTGGCGCACGCTCATCCCCGACATTCCTACGACACCTAAATACTTTTCTGATAATTGTTCGGTACTCATTTTCTTTGCTCTTCAATCATTATTAAGGGATCTCCCTCTTGAATAATCTCACCAGGTACAACTGCAATTTCTATCACTTTTCCAGAAAATTCAGTTAGAACCGGAATCTCCATTTTCATTGAATCAAGAAGTAAAACCGTCTGACCTATTGTTACGAATTCCCCTACCGAGACTGAAATAGACAACACATTCGCCACCATCTCGGCGCGAATCGTGTGGATCTTCTGGTTTGCTTCAGCCATACGAGCAACTTACTCAGGAATTATTACTCTTGCTCGTAACTCTCGCGAATTTCGACGTGAGTTTGAATAAAAGTGTCAGTAGAAATTTCGGTGTAGGTGATGGTCTGTGACCATGAAATGCTCTGGACTGCCAGATCGCTTGCTATCCGTTGCCGCAATTCTTGAGGTGCTGTTTCTGCGCATGACCTAGATAGCAATTTTCGGAATCTATGCTCAGCTAGTTGCTCATCAGCGCAAGGTGGGCATTCACTCAAATGAAATTCGATGGCATGACTTACTTGCTGATCTTCTATTTCGCCATCAATGAATAGAACTAAAGCATGCAATACGTCAGTGCATGGAGTTTGATGAGGATTGCCGCAACTCATTTTTCATCACCTGCACTTTTTATAAATCCACTTTCAATTGCGTAATCAGTCAACAAGTCGCGCAACAATTTCCGGCCACGATGAAGACGAGACATAACCGTTCCTGAAGGTGTATCCATGATCTCTGAAATTTCTTTATACGAAAATCCTTCTACATCTGCTAAATAGACAGCAAGACGAAATTCTTCTGGGAGTGATTGCATCGCGCGCTTAATATCCCCATCTGGAAGATTCTCTAAGGCCTCAACTTCTGCAGATTTTCCTTGATCGCTTGTATGCGACGCAGATTTAGCTAATTGCCAGTCCTCGATCTCTCCATCTGAAATTAAAGGTTGACGTTGATTTTTTCGATAAATATTTATGAAAGTAGTTGTCAAAATTCGGTACAACCAGGCTCTTAAATTTGTGCCCTCTTCAAATTGATGGAATGAGTTAAAAGCTTTTGCATAAGTTTCTTGGACTAAATCCTGGGCATCCTCAGGATTTTTTGTCATCCGTAGAGCGGCACTATAAAGAGCATCAAGGAATGGCAGCGCATCTTTTTCAAATCTCACTTTGCGCTGGCTAACGCTTTCCTTGCTTTTCGCAACCGCCTTATTACGCGCTAATGGTTCAAGAGAGCCTTCTGATCGGCTTTCTGTCCCCTCAATATCTTTTGCGCGCGTCACAACAGCTGACTTTACACTCATACTCAAATCAACAATCTGGTGGTAGGTCTTATTCCCTGTTCCCCCAGCTATTCCCAGCTATTCCCAGCTATTCCCAGCTATTCCCAGCTATTCCCAGCTACTCCGGTTGTGCTCACGGCCGCTTCTCTGGAGTTCCGGTTTACAAAAGTGTTTGTGCTTCGCCCAACGGAATTTCAAGTAGCAGCGAAGCAGAATTGTTTCGAACGAAGTTGACTTGATTAGAGACTGGATGCGCATTCAACCCAGCGCTCTCAGGCGATAAACCATGATTAATTAAATCTCGAGCACTTACTTCATCAGTTATTTTTGGATCTAACCATCTTTGCCAATCATCACTAGGTAAAAAAAGTGGCATGCGGTGATGGATGCCTGCAAGAAAACCTTCTGCTTCTTTGGTAATTATTGCTGCAGTTCCATTCTCATAAATTCCAGCCATTGCTAATTGCTTTTTATCTTTTCGCTGAATAAAAAAAGGTTGCTTGCTTGGGTATTGACCTAATTCGGTAGCCCACTCAAAATATCCAGTTGCTGGAATTAAACAACGGCGAGCGCGGAATGCAGATTTAAATGACGGTTTCTCATGAACAGATTCACTTCGAGCGTTGATGGTATTTGCACCTGTAAATCCACTTTTTGCCCAAGTTGGAATTAATCCCCATTTCATAATCTCTAAGCGCTGTTCGACAATTACGTAGATATCTGTTGTAGGCGCAATGTTCCAACTTTGGCTAAGTTCGCGCTCTGGCACTCCGACTAAAGCAAACTGCGTTGCAATCTCATCGATACTTGCCGTCGCGGCAAAGCGTCCACACATAAGCCAAGCCTACGACGCAGTAGCCGCAGTACTCGAACTATTCAGATCACTCACACCACTCACACCACTCACACCACTCACACCACTCACACCACGCACACCACTCGCACCACTCACACCACTCACACCACTCAGCCTCGCCTTTGTTTCTGAACCATCAGCGCAAATACGCAGGCATTGCTCATCTTCACGCTGAAAATCTAGGCGCTTTTAAATGGGTATCCTTAGCAGGTGCCAAATACATCAAATGAGTTATGGCTTGCCCCGCAGGCTCGCGAGATGTTAGCCGCGTCCGTTGCAATTCCCAGTTCAAAATCAGTGATGAATCGCGCATTAGTGCTGGGTGCACTTGCCAGCACACCTTCCACTCTTTACCGACCTCTCTACTCGCGGGACAGCTCACTCATGGTTGCCGGGTTGCGGGCCATGGGCACTTGGATTGATGAGCAACCAAAATCCATATCCATATCCCCACGTCCCCTAGTGGCAGTAAACAAAATTGATGTAGGAAATGCTGGAACCGTTATGCGCTTTTTGCCACCACTAGCGGCTCTAGCTCTTGGTGACATCGCCTTTGACGGAGATGCGCGCTCGCATGAGCGTCCTCTCGCTCCAGTGATTAAAGCGCTTATCGAGTTAGGTGCCGATATTGATCACGGTGGCCGTTTTGGTTTACCGCTAATTATTCATGGCTCTGGATCATTAAAAGGTGGCGAAATTTCAATTGATGCAAGCGCATCAAGCCAATTTGTTTCTGCACTTTTGTTAGCTGCACCGCGAATGGACAAAGGTTTAACAGTTAAAAATATTGGCCCATCACTTCCTTCTGCACCGCACATTGAAATGACTGTTGCAATGTTGCGCGAGCGCGGTATAAAAGTTGACAACTCAGAACCTAATGTGTGGAAAGTATCTCCAGGAGAAATATTTTCAGTAAAGAGCATTATTGAACCAGATTTATCAAATGCTGCGCCATTTATGGTTGCAGCGATGATCGCTGGTGGTTCAGTAACAATTTTGGATTGGCCAACGAAAACAACTCAGCCAGGTGATCAGCTCCGTGGAATTTTCACGCAGATGGGCGCAAATCTAGAGTTTTCAAATGGTGGATTAACTGTTACTGGTTCAGGTTATATAAATGGAATTGATATTGATTTAAATGAAGTTGGTGAATTGACCCCGTCAATTGCAGCACTTGCCGCCTTGGCTTCATCTCCTTCGCATCTACGCGGAATTGGACATTTGCGATTACACGAAACTGATCGCCTTAACGCTTTAGCTTCTGAAATAAATGGATTAGGCGGAGATGTAATCGCCCATGCTGATTCACTTGAAATCAAACCGCGCAAATTACACGGCGGAACATTCCACACTTATGAAGATCACAGACTTGCGACAGCTGGAGCAATAATTGGATTAGCAGTTAAAGATGTTTATGTTGAAAATATTGAAACGACAAAGAAAACAATTCCAGATTTCACTTCATTGTGGACAAGCATTCTTGAAACAAGTAATTAATTGGTGATTATTTAATGGCAAATGTGGGCAGAGGTCGCATCGACAAACTTGATGAAGATGATGTTCGGATTAGACCCTCTAGATCTACTCGTCCACGTACAAAAGATCGTCCAACACATGCAGCTGCAATCAGAGCCCAAGTAATCACAGTTGATCGCGGACGTGTCACGTGTATTGATGAAAATGGCGCTCAAATAGATGCAATGAAAGCCCGTGAATTAGGCAGAAGATCTATCGCTGTTGGAGATTGGGTTGGAGTAATAGGTGATTCAGAATCACTGGCTCGAGTAGTTCGAATAGAAACCCGAAAAAACGCATTAAGACGTTCAGTTGAAGATGGATCTGAGCGAACAATTGTTGCAAATGTTGATTACTTGATCATTGTCTCCGCTTCAGCTAGTCCAGACCCACGCACCGGATTCATTGACCGCGCACTTGTTGCGGCATACACCGAAGATATTCAACCAATTATTGTGATGACTAAAAGTGATTTAGCTGATCCTAAAGAATTTTTAAAACAGTATGAAGCTCTTCATATTCCAAATTTCTCAACCAACAAATTTGCACCCGATACTGAACTTGCAAATCTAATTACCGGAAAAGTCTCTGTGTTTATCGGTCACTCTGGTGTTGGTAAGTCAACCTTGATTAATACCTTATCTCCAGATTTCCGACGTGAAACCGGCGAAGTAAATGAAGTAACAGGCCGAGGAAGACACACATCCTCTAGTGCGATTGCATTTAAATTAGCCACCGGGGGTTGGGTAATAGATACGCCTGGAGTCCGTTCTTTTGGTCTTTCACATGTAAGTCGTATCGAAATTATTGCGGCATTTCCAGATTTAAATGAAGTTGTCACGGATTGCCAAAAGAATTGTTCCCATGATGAAGCTGAATGTAAATTAAATATCTGGCAAGTAGCATCTGATGAATCGACAGAAAATTTAGAACGAACTGGCCGAGTCGCTAATTTGCGGCGAATTCTGGCCTCATTAGATGAGTAAAGAAGTTATTTCAATATTAACTCCACGAGAAATCAAGGCAATCCGCTAACCTTGCTCTATGTCCATTGATGTAGCCGGCAAGAGTTTGAAATACGCCGATGACCTGAAATTAGCTCATGAATTAGCCAATATTGCCGACAAGATTTCCATTGCAAAATTCCTTTCGACAGATCTGAAAATTGAAACTAAACCTGATTTAACTCCAGTTACCGATGCAGATCAGGAAATAGAAAGAGAACTTCGTAAAATACTAGAAGCCCAACGATCCGCAGATGGCATAACCGGAGAAGAGTTTGGTAAATCCCCCATCGCAACAAATCGGCGTTGGATTATAGATCCGATAGATGGAACAAAAAATTATGTCCGCGGAGTCCCTGTTTGGGCAACGCTTATTGCATTAATGGAAGGCGATGAAGTCGTCGTTGGAGTTGTTTCAGCGCCGGCACTTTTCAGGAGATGGTTTAGCCAAAAAGATGGTGGTGCTTATTTGCAAGTCGGTATTGGCTCTTCACAAACAGTTTTAGATGCGTCCTCGCAAATGCAATCTGTTCGAAAGCTAAGAGTCTCTGGGATTTCCCAATTAGCCGATGCGTCTCTTTCGATTTCAACATTTGCAACACCAAATGTGTTGGGCCGAAACGACGGTTGGGGAGATAAGCAGACGGGTTTGCTCTCTCTCGCCGATCAGTTATGGCGCGTACGTGGATACGGAGATTTTTGGTCACATTTGCTTGTCGCCGAAGGGGCAATTGATATTGCCGCTGAACCATCACTTGCGCTTTGGGATATGGCTGCTCTCTCCATAATTGTTAGGGAGGCTGGCGGGCGATTCTCTGATTTTTCAGGTGTGGATGGACCAAATGGGGCAAACGCCGTGACCACTAACGGCTTACTACATGAAGAAGTTTTGGGAATTTTCGCAAAGCGATAACCTCTAGGTATGGATGTTCGTACTGTTGATTTAAAAATTGAAGGAATGAGTTGTTCTTCTTGTGTAGCAACTCTTGAAAGAAGTTTAAATGCAATTCCAGGAGTAAGTGCAACTATAAATTTTGCAACAGAAAGCGCACACGCAACGCTTCCTGAGAATGTTGAAGTCGAAAATTTGATCAACGCAATTGAAGGAAGTGGATACCGCGCTTCTATTCTTTCTCTTTCTGGAAACGACTTACTTGCAGCTCCAAATATAGGTTGGCGTTTGACGTTAGCAATTATTTTCGCAGTACCAACAATTGTGATTGCAATGTTTTCTGCTCTGCATGAAAGTATTGATAAGAATATAAACTTGCTTTTAGATAAAGTAAATATTTTGCACCCTGCTTATGCTCCATGGGGTTGGCTTGCTATTGCACTTAGTGTCCCGGTTGTATTCATTGCTGGTTGGCCAATTCATCGAGTCGGGCTGAGAAATTTAAGACACCCTCAAATGGATACATTAATTTCACTTGGAACTCTCGTAGCTTTTTCTTGGTCGGTTTACGTGAACTCGACTGGTAATGGCGATATATATGTCGAGGTTGCTGCCGGTGTAATGCTCTTTATCTTGATTGGAAGATTTCTTGAGGCTCGTGCTAAACAACGTGCTGGAGATGCAATCCGCATATTGCTTGCCCTTGGAACACAGGAAGTTTCAATATTGCGAGATGGTGAAGAAGTACTCGCTCCAATTTCGCATTTACAAATCGGAGATCTGTTTATTGCACGTCCTGGGCAAGCAATTGCAACTGATGGAATAATCATTGAAGGAACAAGTTCTGTTGATACTTCTTTAGTTACAGGTGAATCACTTCCACTAACAGTTGGCCCGGGGAATAAAGTAATTGGAGCAACGCTAAATCAGGATGGAAGATTAGTTATTCGTGCAGAGCAAGTTGGCTCACAAACTCAACTTGCTCGGATAACCCGTTCAGTTATCCAAGCTCAAGGGGAAAAGGCACCTCTCGCGCGAATGGCTGATCGAATTAGCGCAATTTTTGTACCCGTGATTATTGGCTTATCTTTAATTACTTTTTTAAGCTGGTATTTCTCAGGTTCTTCGCTTTCAGAAGCAATTGTTCCGGCAATCACATTGCTAGTAATCGCTTGTCCATGTGCGTTGGGATTAGCAACTCCAATTGCATTCTTGGTTGCATCTGGTCGCGGCGCACAGCTTGGAATAATTATCTCTTCGCCAGCAGTTCTTGAAGATACGCGTGAAATCGACCTTGTGGTTTTAGATAAGACTGGCACTGTTACTACTGGCGATATAGATATTTTGGCAGCCGAATACTTTGATTGCGACAAAAACTTAGCGCTAACCATTATTGCTGCTCTCGAAAATCAAAGCGAGCATGTAATCGGGCAATCCCTTGTTAAATACGCGCTAAGTAATGGGGCTAATAAGTCTGCTCTTGTGTCGGTTAGTGACTTTTTGGCAACTCCAGGAAGAGGTATTGCTGGTCGAGTAGAGATTGAGGGTGTTAAGTACACCGCACTTGTTGGATCGCCTTCTGCGATTTCTTACGGAACCGCACCATTTACGAAAGCAATCTCAGAACATTTAAATTCAGCAACTGCTGCCGGCAAGAGCACAATTCTTTTAGCATGGGATGGTCAGGCCCGTGCGGTATTTATTATTGGCGATTCAATAAAAGTTGATTCTGCTCCTGCAATTGCAAAATTTCGAAAATTTGGAATTACTCCATGGTTGATAAGTGGTGACTCTATTCAAGCCGCGCACTCCATTGCGAAAGAAGCTGATATTGCAATAGAAAATGTAAGAGCCGCGGTATTGCCAGATCAAAAAGTCGCTGCAATTAGAGAGCTACAAGAGCAAGGTCATCATGTATTAATGATTGGCGATGGAGTAAATGATGCCGCTGCACTAGCTAGTGCAGATTTAAGTATGGCAATGGGAACTGGTACCGACACAGCTATCGCAGTAGCCGACATAACTTTAGTTCGTTCAGATTTAACTTCAGCGATTACAGCACTGAAACTTTCACGCAAGACTTTGCGAATTATCAAAGGAAACCTTGCTTGGGCTTTTGCTTACAACGCCATCGGAATTCCGATTGCGGCTGCTGGATTGCTTTCTCCAATGTATGCAGGAGCAGCTATGGCGCTTTCAAGTATTTTTGTAGTTACCAATTCATTACGACTAAGAAATTTCAAATAAAGAAATTTTCAGTAAACCGATTTCCGAATTGCTCATTGCGCTTACTAAATTCCCAGTAAGCCGATTTCTGAATTGCTCATTGCGCTTACGAAATTCCCAGTAAGCCGATCTCTGAATTGGTAGCGGGGGCAGGATTTGAACCTACGACCTCTGGGTTATGAGCCCAGCGAGCTACCGAGCTGCTCCACCCCGCGTCGCTATCCACCTGCGATCACTCGCACTTACCGTGAATATGTACCCATGTTAGGCGGGGGCTATGCACTCCAGCAAATTGCCCCCACATAATCTCTGAGGATTACTTCTTAGTGGAGTTGCTTTCGGCTCTGACCGCGTCCCCAATAGCCTGTTTAAGGGCTTCTTGAGCCTTACCGTAGGCAGTGAAATCACCCTTAGTGAGAGCAGCTTGACCATCCGAAAGGGCTTGCTTGGCCCGTGCTAACGCTTCTGCAACGGTAGCTGTGACTGCGGGGTCACTCTTGGTGCCAGTTGTACTTCCACTTATGGATCCACTGCCTTGTCCTGCGTTTCCACCAAAGACTTGATCTAATGCGCCCTTCACGGTGTCTGCATACCCAATTTGATCACCAAAGGAGACCAATACTTTTTGTAGCAACGGATACGCAGCAGTGTTTGCAGTGGCACGGACATAAACCGGTTGGACATAAAGCAATCCTCCACCGACCGGCAAAGTTAGCAAGTTTCCTAATTCAACGTTTGAACCACCTTGGCGCAACAATGAAAGGGATGTGGCAACTTCCGGTTTGGCCTCAAAGTTTGAAGAAACTTGTGAAGGGCCGGCAATGTTTGTGCTTCGCTGCAATTGCAATACTTTAATTTTTCCATAGTCAGGACCTGGATCTGAATTAACAGTTGCAAAAGCTGCCAAGTTTTCACGTCCACCTCGAGGTACAAATGGTGTTGTTAATGAAAACGCAGCTTTCTTTTCACCAGGCATCTTCAAAGTTAAGTAATAAGGTGGCTGTGCGCTCGCATTATTTCCAAATGTTGATGGATCGCGAGGAACTCTCCAGAAATCTTGACCTCCATAAAATGCAGATGCATTTTTCACGTGATAAGAACTCAAAATGTCACGTTGAACGCGGAATATGTCTTCTGGGTATCGAATGTGGGAGAGCAAATCTTTAGAGATTGCACTTTTCGGTTTCACTGTACCTGGAAATGCCTTTGACCAAGTTTTCAAAACTGGATCTTTTGTATCCCACTGATACAAAGTAACTGTTCCGTCGTATGCGTCCACAGTCGCTTTCACCGAGTTGCGAATGTAATTAATTGAAGTATCAACTTGAGCTGTAACTGCTGCTGAGTTTGCAGTTAAAGCATCCGCAGTTGATCCAGAAAGACTGACTTTACGTGAGTATGGATAACCAGCACTTGTTGTATATCCATCGACGATCCAGAGGATTTTTCCATCCACAATTGAAGGGTATGGGTCTCCATCAAGGGTTAACCATGGGGCAACCTTTGCAACTCGTTCACGAGGATTACGTTCAAAGAGAATCTTCGATTTTGAATTGATCAAGCTTGAAAGCAAAATTCTTTGCTCTTGGTATTTGATTGCAAAAACCGCGCGTGCAAATAAATTACCCATAGGCACGCCACCCTTGCCGGTGTATGTGTAATTCTTCTGGCCATTTGCAGATGAATCATCTGGGTAATCAAATTCCACTTCAGTATCTGAATTCGCTCCACCGATAATTGAGTAATCAGGTACGTTTTCACCAAAATAAATACGTGGTTGGAAAGATCCCAAAGTCTTCGTTGGTGGAATATCGCCTAGGAAAAATATGGGCTTTCCATCAGTGTCTTGCGCATTGCTATACGCGCCTGCGAAACCAAAACCGTGCGTATAAACAAGGTGATCATTAATCCAATTTCGATTTGGGTTACCTTCGATATTTAACTCGCGTGCTGCAACAACTACATCGCGAACTTTTCCATTTATTGTGTAACGATCAACATCTAAAGAATCAGCAAACGTGTAATAAGGCTTGATCTGTTGTAATTGTCGGAAAGTAGCTGACACAACATTTGGATCCATCAAGCGAATATTTGAAATAGTATCAGCATCAGAAGCTAATTGACCGGCCGCTGTATTTACAGTTGCTGCATATTCAGAGATTTCCACTTTATCAATGCCGTAAGCAGCTCGAGTTGCTTCAATATTCCTTTGAATAAAAGGTGCTTCTTTAGTTGACTCACTTGGCTTAACTTGAAATTGTTGAATGGCAGCTGGATACAAACCAGATATCACGACTGAACTGACGACTAATAGTCCAATTCCTGCACCCGGTAAAACCCAAGAGCGTCGAATAATGTTTGCGAAAAATAGCAATGAGCAAAGTGCGGCGATCCAAGCAAGAATTGCTTTTGCTGGCAACACGGCATTTACATCTGTGTAACTCAATCCAGTAATTAATCGGTCATCTTTCAACGCTAATTGATAACGATCGAACCAATATGCAAATGCTTTAACAAGAACAATTAAACCAAGCAATACAGATAATTGAACGCGCGCAGCAACTGTAGTTTTTTCACCAACACTTTGCGGCCTAATTCCACCGTACAAGTAGTGAATTACTGAACTTGCAAGTGTTGAGAGAATCAAAGTTGAAATTGCCCAACCGATTAATGCTTGATAAAAAGGAAGTGAAAATGCAAAAAATGAAATGTCTAAATTAAATTGAGGATCTTTGACACCAAATGGAGTTGCGTTTTTCCAAAGTAACCATGGCTCCCATAACTGCGATCCGGCTGATCCCGCAAAGTAAAAGAGTCCTAAAGTAACTGCCAAAAATCCCATTCGCTTAACAGGTTCAATTTGAGCACGGTAACGTTCTAAATTATCCGCTTCGATGGTCAACGGAGCAAAAACAGGTCGCGATCGATATGCAATCAAGATATTTGCAATTATTACTGCTGCTGTTACAAAACCGAAAAGTACAAAGAGCCAAGCTTTGGTGAATAGTGTTGTTTGCCAAACTTTTGTAAATGAAACTGAGTTAAACCATAACCAATCAGCATAGAAACCACTCATGCTCACTAAGGCGATTGAGAGCAAGACCAGAATCGTGATTGTTAGCGGAAGCGGGCCACGACGACGATTTACACCAGGAGTAAAAGCAGAGTTAAAGACCATGGGCATACGGTACAGAATTAATGCCTACAGGGCGAAAGCGGAGAGAAAGTTGCCGCTTCTTCAAAGGTACAAAAACTTAAAGAATGCTTAAATCAGCCGCAAGCGGGTAATGACTCCAGATCCTTACTCTCCAATGCAGTAACTGCTTCTCTCAGGGTTTCCACAGCAACAACTTGTAAGCCCGACGGAACATGCACAATGTCGTTGCAATTCAAAGCCGGTGCTAAAAATAGTGTTGATCCAGCCCGCGCCGCTCCAATCAACTTTTCTTCTATTCCGCCGATAGGTCCTACTTTTCCAAAAGCATCAATCGTTCCAGTCCCTGAAATATTTCTACCTCTTGTTAAATTCTCTGCTTTTAATTTCTCGACAATACCAAGTGAGAACATCAGGCCAGCACTTGGGCCACCCACATCCTTTAATCTAATTTTTATTGTGAATGGATATTGATATTTTGATTCAACCATTAAACCTAAAACTTTTTGCTTTGCGGTAACTTTATAAGTACTTACTTTAAAAATTTTCTCTGAACCGTCACGCAATACAGTCAGTTGCATTTGATCACTTGATGTTTTAGGGGATGAAATCGCCGACAGCAGTTTCTTAAAGCCAGTCGCTGAAGTAACTTGAATTCCATTTAATTTAAGGATTTCATCGCCATTTTTCAAAATTTTATAATTTGGCGACTCTTTAGTTATCGCAGAAATGACCAGCTTTTCTGGAATTTTGTAACCTAGGTATTGGAGTGCTGAAACTTTTGCATGCTCTTGAGAATGAAGCATATCTAGTGAGTTTTGTTGATCAACTTCCTTACTAGAGACTCCCTTGGGAAAGAAAACTTCTCTAGGTTGGACACTTCGCTCCCCATCAAACCATGCGCCCAAAACATCTATGCCAAAAATTTTTGCTTCTGGACTTGAAACGTAAATGCTCGTTAAGTTTAATTTACCTGCTGTTGGAAAAGTTTTTACTCCAGTTATTTCTATCAGCCGCTTCTTGCTTCCCTTTTCAACTTTGCCTAAAACGTTTTGTGGATCCCCTGGTTCAACAATTACATACGGCAGAGGGAATGCTAAAGCGGCGATTAACAAAAGTAGCATTAAAAATATTGGCACTCTGGGCAAACGACGAACCATTTAGGTTTACTCAAACCTTCTTTTACAAATCTTCAGAACGATGTTGTGATTCAAAAGTTGACCGAAATCTTTCGTACTCAGCAATTGATTTTCCAATATTTGTTTCGCGCTTACTACGTCCGACTCTCCATACGTAAAACAGGGCACCGGCGGTGCCGAAAAGTGGGATCAACCACCAGATAAGTGCGGACATGAGACAACGATAGAGTTTTTTTCACTTTCAGGAGCCAAACTGGGAAAAGGTTGGGAGTCAGTGAAGAGCTGATGAGGTTAACTCCGTTTTACCTAAATGTTTTGGCTGCTCTGAGTTGTGAGCCATTTTTAAAAATCTGGGGAATCGAATAGCCATGGATATGGTTATATGAGTTACTGAAGTAAAAGCTCAAATTGTTGAAAGCAGATTACCTACTGGATTGGAAATTGAACGTGAGTATTCCGGGTGGCGGGTTCGGAGCAGGGGATTTTGGCGACATGAATGGTTTTGACTTCGCCAAAATGGGAGAGGCTCTTTCGCGTTTGGGCCGAGCGATCTCAGCTAATGCATCAGGTGCAGGGTTGTCTCCCGATGCAGTGCGCGAGATGGCAGCACTGACAAATGACCAATCACCTAGCGCGAGTGAAATTGCTTCCGGGCTTGAAGCCCTCGCTGTCGCCCAACTTTGGCTAGACCCAAAAACGGATTTCACAGCACCGTTAGCGCCGGCACAAATTTGGTCACGCTCTCAATGGATTGAGGAAACTTTGGCCGGATGGTGTGAAGTTGTTGCGCCACTTGCTGAATCGCTTTCCGGTGCAGTCTCTGGCGCAATCTCTGGATTAGCAACAGGGGCTTTGGGAGATTCTTTTGGTGATGCTTTTGGTGATTCTTTAGGCGATGCATTTGGTGACACTCAGGGAGATACGCCAGGGGATCAAAATAAAAATCCATTGAACTCATTTGGTTTTGGTCCTGCAACAAATTCAGAAAATGCAGGGGACTCAGAAAATAACAAATCTAATGTCAATCCAATGGCAGGGATTTTTAGTCAAATGAGCAATGCAATGCGCGCTTTTGGTGGAGTGATCTTTGCGACTCAGCTAGGTGAAACAATTAAGACAACTGCGGGAAGTGTTACCGGTGGGGCAGACATTGGAATTCCTCTTCTGGTTAAAAACCGCCCAGCATTAATAGCGATCAATTGCAATGCATGGGGAGCCGAATTAGGGATTCCAGAAGCTGAATTACGTTATTACTTAGCTCTTCGTGAAGTAGCCGGTGCTCGTCTGTTCAACAATGTTCCTTGGTTGCGCGAATACATAACTGCTGCGATTAAAAGTTACAGCGCGGGCATAAAAGTAAATGTTGAAAAAATTCAAGAAGGTATGTCTGGAATTACTGGCGCATCAGGTCTTGACGGTATTGGCACATCTCCTGAAGCACTTAATGAGGCAATCGCAAATGGTTTGTTTACAACGGACGAGACTCCATCACAAAAAAATGCCCTGCACCGGCTCGAGACAATTGCCGCATTAATCGAAGGCTGGATCGATGAAGTAAGTGCCAGTGCTGCTTTAGAGCACTTGCCATCATTGCCAGCATTAAGAGAAAGCGCGCGACGTGGCAGAGCAACTGGTGGACCAATGCAAAAAGCTTTTGCAGCGTTAATTGGTTTAGAAATATCACCAAGAGCTTCACGTGATGCAGCAACTTTTTTTAATTACGTTGCAACTAACGAAAGCATTTCGCAAAGAGATGAATTGTGGAGTTCTCCAGAGCTTCTGCCAACAATTGAAGAGATCTCAAATCCAAGTGAATTTAGAAAAGGTAGAAGTGCGCCGGACGATTTATCAACGCTTTAATTCTAATTATTAAATTAATTCAAATAATAAAAGGTTAAGTTTCCGGGAATTTAGCAAATAAAAAGCGAAGCCCCCGGGGCGCACGTTTACTTATCTGCCTTCCCCTTGCAGATAGGTAACCGGTTATCCGAGGACTTCGTAGCGTGAAAGTACGGCTCTATTAAAAAAGATGCAAGATAGAAATTTAGGAAATAATCTGCTAGTAAATTTCTGAATTTCTGCCCCTGTGCGTAACTAACCCAATATCTGTGCATAGTTCCGATCTACCTGTGGAAACCACAATTTAGGCTCCCAGAAATTCCCTCCTGACCTGCACCGATACGCCAATAGGACGACACCTGGAGGTCATAACTACTTACCCACATCCGGTGGAAAAGTTCGCCGGTATGGTTGGTAAAACTCTCGAGCATTAGGTGAGAAAAGAGGCAACTTTGGAGCGCGCTTTCTTAGTTGAAGTACGTAGAAGTACTAAGCGGCGCAAAACAATTGAGGCATATCGCAAAGGCGACACAATTATCGTTGCAATTCCTGCACGTATGAGTAAACGCGAAGAAGAACGAGTTGTTGCTGAAATGGTTTCCAAATTAAGCAAAGATGATTTGCGCTTAACTTCAATAGAGTTAATGTCACGTGCACTTGAGTTAAATTCGCTTTATCTCGGCAATCAAGCAACTCCATCAACTGTCGAATGGAGTTCGCGTATGGAACGTATTTGGGGTTCTTGCACAATAGAAGATCGCGCAATTCGATTATCAAATCGACTTGATGATGCACCGCGCTATGCACTCGATTACATCTTGCTTCATGAATTAGTTCACTTGATCGTCGCCGGGCATGGTCCTGATTTCAAGGCCTTGCTTTCTGTCTACCCCCAGCTCGAACGGGCTGAAGGCTATTTGGAAGGGCGCCAAATTCGGCTTGATGAAGATCTGGATGAAAATCTGGGGCAAACCTTTGGCTCGACCCAGAAAGTTAGTTCGGATGTCGAGGATTCTGAGCAACAGCCATTTGATGTAGCGGAGAGGGTTGCCGCAAACCCAGGTGAACCTTCAATTAAGCCCGTTGAATCCGGTAATGAGCCCACTATTGAGTCCAATGGAGAGAGCCGTTTCGAGCCCACTATTGAGCCGCCACGGCCACGGACAGCCACAAGAGGAAGTACCAAAGGCGAGGGGCAGCTGGAATTGCTCACCTTGGGCGAGATCTCAGCCTAAAAGAGTCGGGAAACCGACAAAACGGATATTTGCCCAAGCTTGAGTGCGCCAGCGGCTACTTTAAGCCGAAGATTTCCCAGAAAAGCAGGTCGTTGAGGGTAAATACTGGGGTTTGAGCGTGGGTCAGGCGGTACCGTGCTCTTTAGTTGTTTCACCTTGTTCCAACTTTCAGGAGGATCCCATGGC
>Ga0114977_10000810_pt1 | contig 20710 bp, 14 predicted proteins | sample S_130805_MF_Meta_FD_87026 | JGI IMG/M metagenome (GOLD analysis project Ga0114977, IMG submission 87026) | Freshwater microbial communities from Lake Simoncouche, Canada to study carbon cycling - S_130805_MF_MetaG | ecosystem: Environmental > Aquatic > Freshwater > Lake | place: Lake...
CACTCCAGAGGGCAAAGAAGCATCCAAAATGAACGCCATGAAAAGCGGCGCTTATAGCGCGAAAACTAAGAAGCTTTATAGCTGGATAAGGGAGTCAGGCAGGCGCGAGCGTGATATGCTGGAAATGATTTAGGTATGCTATGTATGGTTAGCATGGAACGTAATTATTTTAGCTTTTATCTTGGAATTAGCGCACCTATGCACTCACCATTTAGCATAGTGCCATGACATACTGCGCTTGGCTGCCCGATTACTGAGCCGTGGCATATTCCCATAACATTTGCGCCTATACAATCACTTGCCTTATATACTGGCGTTCCTTGCGCGGGGTTATTTTGGTTAATGGTACTATATTCATATGGCAATGGTTGGCTTATATAAGTTGATTGTTTTTTATAAGGATTGTTGCTCATGGTATTTTGAGCTTCTAAAATTATTTCTTTGTCTTTTACATCAAACTCTTCTTTTGTTATTTTTCCTTCTGCTAATTGTCTAAGTGCTAATATTTTTTTTGATATGGCTAATTGGAAAAAGCTCTCGTTTCCAAAATCATATCCTAATTTATGAGAGTTTTCTTTGAGACACTGAAATTCAGCAATTTTCTGGTCTGTATCAATTTCGTATGGCGTCTTTGGTTTTCTTTTTGTTTTTAAATTAGCAAGTTCTAGTGCTTTATAATATGATTCGTCTATGCTGCGACCATTTTTCATTAATTCTGCCATGACTAGGCTTAAGTCCTGAAAGTGGGGGTATTTAATACCACCTTTTTCATCTCTAAAATCCAAAACCCTTCTTAAAGAATTATTTTTGCACATCTGCATAACTTGATTTGCACTATTGGCATTTAATTGATTTAGCTGTGCGCATGAGGTTGTCATAACTATCAGCGATAGTAGTAATATAAGCTTCTTCATTCATATCCCTTGATAAATAGTGACTGTAAGTACGTGGACTATAGGTCACGTTACGAATAAATGTCAACTATTATGAACAAGGATGAACTATTAAAAGCCTTTGGCAAGCGTGTGCGTGAAGTCAGAAAAATGAAGGGGATTTCTCAAGAAGAGTTATCCTTTGAGACAGAATTTGACCGCACCTATATAAGCTTTATTGAGCGTGGCCAGCGTAATCCCTCCCTTACAACTATCTATAAAATAGCTGAAGCCTTAGAAGTTGAGGCCAGTGATATTTTTCCTGAAAGAAGAGATATTATTAATTAGTCTCACCTTTTGTTGTTATAATTCTTGTAAATTATTCATCCTTATTCGCACGCAACCTCGTACAAAACATGGGTAGAAACATGGGTGGGTCGCTTATTGCTTTGCGTAAGTATTTGATTTGCAATGAACATTACGCAGTAAATGGCGGAGGGGATGAGATTCGAACTCACGATACGGTTGCCCGTATACACACTTTCCAGGCGTGCGCCTTCAGCCGCTCGGCCACCCCTCCGTTAGATTTTCTTATGGGCACCACCCATTAGAAAATATTACGTCCGCCGAAGCTACTTAGCGAATGCGGACTGCTGCTGCTGCTAAAAATCTTACGATTTAAAACAAATTCTATTGTGTAAAATTTTCTTTGAAGCGGTTCTGCAGAAAATTTTTATTTAAAAACATACTCACTGAGTTACAAAACTACTCGTAGTAACATTTTTACTGCAGTCTTGCAGATCTTTCGATTGCCGGGTCGGGTTCGCCTCCTAGCAATGACACTTCCAAACCTCTATACTAAGCCGCTTTTTTCTTCAAACCTCGGTTTTTAATTGCGGCTTGAGCTGCAGCCAGCCTTGCAATCGGCACGCGGTATGGCGAACAAGATACATAATCCAGCCCAACTTCCTGACAGAAATGCACAGAATCAGGGTTGCCGCCATGCTCTCCGCAAATGCCTAGTTTTATATCGGCACGGGTTGCGCGGCCACGAACTGCTGCCATCTTGATTAATTCACCAACCCCTTCCCTATCAAGCCTGATGAATGGGTCGTATTCAAATATGCCCTTTTCTTTATAAATGCTTATAAATCCGGCGGAATCATCACGAGAAATTCCAAGGGTTGTTTGCGTTAAATCGTTAGTTCCAAAGCTAAAGAATTCAGCTGTTTGTGCAATCTCACCAGCTTTAAGGGCGGCGCGTGGCAGCTCAATCATTGTGCCAACCAGATATTCTAGAGTTTTTCCTTTCTCTTTGAAAACAGCTTGCGCAGTTGAATCTATAACAATTTTTAATATATCCAGTTCTTTTTTGCTAAGCACTAATGGTATCATTATCTCAGGCTTAACCGGCTTGCCATCACTAACCTCAACCGCAGCTTCAAATATAGCCCGCGCCTGCATTTCGTAAATTTCCGGGTAAGTTATACCAAGGCGGCAGCCACGGTGGCCAAGCATAGGGTTATGTTCATGCAACTGTGCGGCCCGACGCTTAATTTCAGCAGAAGGAATTCCTGTAACCTTTGATAATTCATCCATATCGCTTTCTGTATGCGGCAGGAACTCATGTAGTGGCGGGTCAAGAAGGCGGATAGTTACCGGAAAACCTTCCATAATCTTGAAAATTTCAGCAAAATCACTGCGCTGCATTGGCAAAAGCTTTGCAAGGGCGTTGCGTCTGCCTTTTTCATCCTGCGCTAAAATCATCTCACGCACAGAAATTATACGTTCAGCTTCAAAAAACATGTGCTCAGTACGGCACAGGCCGATTCCTTCTGCACCAAATTTACGTGCAGTTGCAGCGTCAAGTGGAGTTTCAGCATTCGTGCGAACGCCAAGCTCACGCACCTCATCAGCCCATTTCATCAACTCATTGAAATCACCTGATAAATTTGGCTGGATAGTTGGAACCTTACCAAGGATAACTTCGCCGGTTGTACCGTTTATAGTAATAATATCACCTTCAAATACCTCAACATCACCAGCTTTGAAGGATTTATTTTTATAGTCGATACACAATCCGCCAGCGCCAGAAACGCAAGGCTTACCCATACCACGAGCAACAACAGCTGCGTGGGAAGTCATACCGCCACGGGCAGTTAAAATACCTTCTGAAACATGCATCCCATGAATATCTTCAGGACTGGTTTCAATTCGAACTAAAATTACTTTCTCACCATCGCCAACCTTATGTTCTGCATCTTCAGCGCTGAACACAACAATTCCTGAAGCAGCTCCTGGTGAAGCTGGCAAACCACGGTCAATTATGCGGCGGTGTGCCTTTGGGTCAAGTGTTGGGTGGAGAAGTTGGTCAAGTGAAATAGGATCAATACGCAAAATCCCTTCTTCTTTGCTTATAATGCCTTCATTCACCATATCTACCGCAATTTTTATCGCCGCAGGCGCTGTGCGTTTGCCATTACGTGTCTGCAAGATCCACAGTTTTCTATCCTGAACTGTAAATTCTATATCTTGCATGTCTTTATAATGAACTTCTAAGCGCTTGTATACTTTAACTAAATCCTGATATACATCAGGCATTGCCTCTTCCATTGAAGGAAGTTCTAATTTATGTTTTTCTTTGCCTTTGATTGTAACCTGTTGCGGGGTACGGATACCAGCAACCACATCTTCACCTTGTGCATTTACAAGGAATTCGCCATAAAAATCATTATCACCATTTGATGGATCGCGCGTGAATGCAACTCCTGTTGCACAATCTTCACCCATGTTGCCAAACACCATAGATTGAACATTCACCGCAGTTCCCCAACTCTCGGGTATTTCATTGAGGCGACGGTAAGTTATTGCACGTGCATTCATCCACGAATCAAAAACAGCGCCAACAGAGCCCCAAAGCTGCTCTTTCACATCATTTGGGAACGGGCGGCCAAGCTCTTCATGGACTTTTTTCTTGTAAGATGCCACTATGTCTTTTAAATCATTCGCATCCAAATCAGTATCAAGGGTAACGCCCTTATCCTGTTTTTTCAGATCGAGAATTTCCTCGAAATGGAAGTGATCAACTCCAAGCACCACATCAGAATACATCTGTATAAAACGCCTGTAGCTATCATAAGCGAAGCGTTCATTATTGCTTTTTGTGGCAAGGCCCTTAACTGTTTCATCATTAAGGCCAAGGTTAAGAACCGTGTCCATCATACCCGGCATTGAAGCGCGAGCGCCTGAGCGCACAGAAACCAGTAGAGGATTAGTTTTATCACCAAATTTAGAACCAATGGTTTTCTCAATTTTAGCAAGGGCAGTCTCAACTTGCTTTTCTAAATCGGCAGGGTATTTCTTGCCATTTTCATAATAGGTGGTGCAAACCTCCGTGGTGATTGTGAATCCTGGAGGAACAGGCAGTCCAAGAGTGCACATTTCCGCCAAATTTGAGCCTTTTCCGCCAAGAAGATTCTTCATAGTGCTGTTGCCTTCTGCAGCGCCATCACCAAAACCATAGACCCATTTATGCATAAAGCTTACACCCATTTGGAATTGCCTCAATATTGAAATAATTTAACCAGCTTAATTAAGCTATATTTGCTATTTTGGCAAGGATAAAAGGCAACAATAAAGTACTTAGTATTATTTTAATGCCAGCATTTTATGTATTTTAAACAAAATTGGTTTTTCAACATAGTGCCAAGAAATTATAGCCAGAAGCATTATAATACTGAAACTTATAAGAATATATTGGACAAAATAATTCTGGTTGAAGTTATAGTAACCAGCTATTATTTGCTGTATAAACTGAGAATAAATATAAATACCATATGAAAAGTCACCATATTTTCCAATTTTTGCCAGATGGCCGTTAATTAAGGCAACATATATGGTAATATACGTAACAGCTAGCAGATAAGCTATTGATATATAAATACTAAATATCTTCATGAGTATTATTATCACTACAGATATCAAAATATATATTTTCCTTAGTGGTATATATTCCCTGTAAACATAAAAAGAAGCTCCAAGTACAAATGCAGAGCAGAATAATAACGGTTCATAGTAAGGTATTTGATTAGCAGGTGTTTGATTAATATCAAAACGCAGGAACGCTAAAAATAAAAACAAAGGAAATAGAAAAAAACCCCTCTTATCCAAACGCTTCCCATACTTCAGCAATACAAGACAAAAATAACAAAATACTTCCCATGACAACGTCCATAAAGATCCATTCAAAGTTTTTATAGGATTATTGGAAAATACTCCCGGCAGATTCGGGGGCTTAAAAACTATGGTATAAAATATTTCAGATATATCATAATTCTGAAGTTTCCTAAAATACTCATACACAGAGACATCACTTACGAATGGCGCCACTACAAATATTGTGAGCACAATATTAACCAAGTATCCAGGATAAATACGACATATTCTTTTTAAGGCAAAATGGCTTATTCTTTTAGTATTAGAAAGGCTCTGAGTTATAAGAAACCCACTGATAATAAAAAAAAATAGTTACACCCAAATTTCCTATAGTAATTTCACAAACCGAAGCGTTGATCAAAATCGGATATGGTAAACCATAAATTTGGAATAAATGAATATATACAACTAGAAATGCAGCTATTAGCCTCAAAGAATCAAAATTATTATCCCGAGAAATACCACTCATTTATTACAATCTTCAAATAAACATATTTTATGACTCTAATATTTGTAGTAAAATTATACTTTAAGCAATAATCTGGAGATCACCGACTTCTTCCGATTTAGCTGGACTTGGGTGAGAATTTTTAAGAGCTTGATCTTCAACAGCCCCTGCAATAACAAGCTCCTTACTATCAGTCAGTCTTGCAGGACTTGTAACATTTTCTTTATTCGCTGCTTTTGCTGATGAAGTTTGTTTTGCAACATCAATCCAGGCATTACGCATTTTTTTTAAATCCTCAATCACCTTATCACAAGATTCGAGGTTATCATCACATTGGATATATAGTAGACGCATATCAATCATACTATAAAATTCATCAAGTGCTTTCGCGGTTTCATCGGTTTCATCGGTAAAATTAAGACATGAATTAAGGCCGGTTACAATCGCAATTGCTTTATTTACAAGACTGTAACGTTTTTCATAGTTCTTTTCAATTATTGCTTCTTTTGCCTGTTTTATGAAATTCATGGCGCCGTCATAAAGCATTACAATTTGCTGCACCTCGTCAACCGTGTCGCTGGCTTGCTGGTATGCATTGTAATAAGCTTTACTATAATCACCATATTCCATTGCAATATCCTTTTGTAAATTGTTTTACGCGAATTACGCTGCATTATTTGCCGCAGTTTGAGCATCAAGGAAGCTGAGAGTATTATTAGCCTGCGAAATAATTTGTTCAAGTTGGGTAAATTTAGCAACAAGAATAGCCCGCTGAGCCGCAATATTTGCATTATCAGTATCTATATTCTTCTGTAGCTGCTTATCCTGATCGATAATCTCCTGTATGGATAGATCTAAAAGGCCGGTTGTTGGCGTAAGATAACTAGTTACATCGTTATAGGACCTATCAGCAATACCAGACGTTGATGTTATGCTAACTATTTGAGCACTGGCACCGGTATATAGAATTTTTTCTCCTGCAAGGGCGGTCCCGGTTTGTCCGGTTATAAGACCATTAGAATAATCAGCATTAAAAAGGAAACTACCTGAAGAATCAAGAACTCTAACCTGGTTACCTACCGCCCGGGTTGTATCTATATCCAGCTTATAACTAGTCAGGGTTGTCTGACGTGATGATTGATAAAGTGATACGTCAGGAGAGCTTGAGGTAAATGTGGAAGCAAATACACTTCTGAATGCCTGAAAATCTGCGCTAAGTGCGGCAGAAAAGACCGACGAGTCTAATGTTAGAATGCCACTTGTTAAAGGCTGCGTTGAACCGTTTCCTGGATCTGTTACCGCACTCACACCTATATCTGCAAGAGAGTGTATTGCACCGGAAGACAAGCCAGAAACGATTCCATTAATCTCTGATTTAACACGATTTACTATAGCGGATAAAGTTTCATCATCACCAAGAACTGCAGTGGAAACATAATTACCGCTTGAATCACGCTGAGTTTGCTGTGCATTAAAATATAAAATATTATTGTAAGCAGCTAAAAAACTACCAACAACCGAAGTTATGGATGAGGTATCTGGACTAACAGTTGCCGTAAGTGTTGGAGGAACATCCGTTGGTGTATCTGATAACAGCGTGAAGGTAACGCCGCTTACAGCATCACTTACTGTATTTGTAGAGCGAGTAATTGCTAATCCGTCCAGCTTAAAACTTGAATCATTAGCGTTCTGTTGCTCTGAGAATGTTATAGCGCTGCCGCCAATTATAATGCTTCCTGAGCTATTCCCAAGGCCACTATCCGTAAATTCAGTAATATCATTCGCTGTGCCTGTTGTTGTAGATTTCAATACCAAGCTATAGCTACTATCACTAACCTGCACTATATTAGAAACAACTCCACTTGTTTTAGAAACAGCATTGATTTTATTATTTATTGATTTCAACGTATCGCCATCAGCAATAGTTATACTTGTGCCGCGCAATGTAAAGGTTCCAGCTGAAAAAGCAAGACCATCTCCAACCACGCTGTCTGTTTTGCTTGTAAAACCATCTTTACGAATTGCCTGAGCATTTGCAGTTACCACATCAGTGATACTGTAAGAATTTTCTGTTGCACCTGATAATGAAGTTACCGAGATATAACTTGAGGCTGCAGTTGTTGTGCTTGAGCTTATGCTTGTTGTGGTCCCCTGGAATACGTCACTGGTGGCTTTATCAAAGCCTGTTTGACCACGGAGCAAATTTGCAGTCGATTGGAATGAACTGAGTAATGTAGAAAGCTGGCTAAAAGCAGCAGACTTATTACTGTTTGTTGTAATTTGATCCTGAATGGCTGTAACTGCGTCTGTTTGAGACTGTAGAATACCATTTATAAGGGTTGTACTATCTAACCCAGAAACTAGTCCTGCACCAGAAGTTCTGCCAGTAGTGGAGTTAGTTGAAAATGATCCTAAAGTTATCTGGTTAGCCATAAAAGTTTTTAACCCTAAGTATCGTTAGTAACAAACCAAAGTTTAAAACAGCAATTATTAAAACACAAGAATCTAATAGAGAATGTAGTAAAAATTATAGACTGACTGGTAAACTAAGAATCCGAGGGATTTTTGGTCCCCCGGATTCAATTAGGTATAGAATTACTGCCTTAATAGTGTCAACAGACCCTGTGCTCTTGCATTGATCTGAGATAATACTGCAGTTGCAGCATCAACCCTAACCCTTGCTTCAGCAAAGTTTGTTGATTCAGCGGTATAATCAGTATCCACCAATTCAGAGCGTGCAGCATCTGCGTTCTGAATACTAGAGTTACCGTTCCTAATAGCAGCGTTGAATGAAGAAATCGCTGCCGATACTGTCGCTTCTAACGCAGCCACGTTGTTAATAGCATTATCTAAAATCTCAGATGCAGCTTGTGCATTTGCAAGTGTAGTAATGCTAATAGTAGTGGAAGCACCGTCAGAATCAGTGTAAAGAGCAGTGGTTTTTGCACTTCCAATTGACACACCGATTGCGTCACTTGAAGATGCTCCAACCTGGAAGCTTAGAGAATCGTTAGATGAAACATCAAATGCAGCATTAAGAGCATCTTCTAATGCAGTTGCACCTGTTGTTGTACTAATGTCAATCTTCTGAGTGTACTTAGAAACATTACCCAAATTAACTGTGATAGTATTACCATCAGTTGTTGAGGCACTGTAGAACACTAACTTAGGCTGGCTACCGGTATTTGTAACACCTGTATCTGGAAGTAAACTTATGATCTTAGTAGTTGAATCATAAGTACCATTATTGGTCTGACCATTTGCATCAGTACCAAACGCCTGAACATCACCAGTTGTTGGAGCATTAGTGCTGTTTAGGTAAGCAGTATAGGTCTTACCATTTAATGTTGTAGTAATGGTATCAGTATCTTTATTAACACTGAATGATCCAACGCTACCGAAAGTTCCATCTGTAGCAAAGTCGTTACCAGTGATTTGTATATCACCAGATGCGTCAGAAGTGATTGTAGTACCACCTGAAGAATCGAATGATAAAAGCCCCTGGAGAATTGTTCCAACAGTTGACTTTAACTCATAGTTACCAGATGAAGCATCAACCGCTGTAAGGCTAAGGCTCCTGCTCTGGTAAATTGAGAGAGATTCAATCTGGGCTTGAATTCCAGTTGCAAGCGTGTTAGCAGCAGACTGGCTAGTAATACTGGTAATAGCTGATGAAGCTATATTTAATTGGAATGAAGGACCAGTTTGTAGACCGCTAGAATTCACTTCACCGTTAACATTAGTAAATGTTAATTTAGTTGAAGCTAATATAGTGTCACCTGATGCGCCATATAAATTAACAACCTGAGATTTATATGTTTCGCCTCCAACAACCGCTGTGAACTGAATTGTATCGTTATTACCACCAGTTCCTGTTGTATAAGCCGCGCTAAGAGATGATATAGCACCCTGCAATTTTGCATCATAAGTTTGGGTATCATCACTAATGCTAGCATTTGCACCAGCAGCGAATGCAGTTCCTGAGTTAAAGGCCGCATTGGCACCAGCAATGGAAGTTGCACCCAAAGCAGCGGTAACACCTGAAGTTCCAACAGTAGCAGCGAATGTAATCGCATCAGAACTTGTCACAGCTCCTAAATCATTGTTAGTGATTGTAACTACTCCGGCAGCTGCAGAGAAAGTAAACCTTCTTGCTCCATCAACTGTAGATGCATTTGCTTGCGCAACAAGTGCAGCAGCAATTGCTGTTGACGAGTCTGTTGTAGTTAAGGTTGTATAAGTAGCAACAATAGTACCACCAATCGCAAGTGTTATATTCTGACCTGCGTTTGCAGATGCATTACCAAAAGTTATAGTGTTAGTAGAAGCAGTATTTGCAACATTTCCACCTTGAAGGATGTTTAATGTTCCAGTAACACCAGCCACGCCCTGATGAGCTGCAGTGCCATCAGCAAATGCGTTTGCAGCACCACCACTACCTATTGAAACTCCGGTAGAAGCACCTCCTTTACCTAGATATACAGAATCAGTACCAGCTGATTGAGCAATAGCTATTGTTACACTATTAACATCAGTAGTAGCTGTCCTTGCTTTAACCTGTACAGTACCATCGCCATTGTCAATAAAATCAAACTGCCTTAATATGTGGTTACTTGCAGAACCGCCAGCAGAGCTTGGAGTTAAAGCTTGTTGAACTTTAACAGAAGCAACGAATGCAGCAGCAATATCTGCAGCATTTTCACCAGCAGAAACAGCATAAGTAAATGTATTAGTTAAAGTGCTAGCACCAAACTTACCACCTGCATCAGTGAATGTAACTGTAGCTGTTCCAGCAGTGCTGCTAGAATTGGCAAAAGTTAGCGTGTTGCTTGCAGCAACAGCCTCAGTTGTGTTGATATATCCTGAACCAGCAGCTGCCGTTCCAGAAACGCCGAATTGAGAAGAATTGATCAATGAATAATTTTCAGTAGAAATACCAGTTGCTGTTTTTGCACCAGCAGAACCGCTAATTGAACCATCAAGCAATGCTACACCGTTGAAGTTTGTATATGTAGCGATTGCGTTTATTTCTGTCTGTAGGCCTACGAATTCTTGATTTAGGAAGCCACGCTCATTATCAGATAAAGATGCATCCGATGCTTTTGTTGCCAATGACTGCTGTTGCTGAAGAAGGCTTAGAATTGTATCCAGACCACCTTTTGCAGTTTTAAGTAGGCTGTTCGCCTGACCAGCGTTACCAACCGCTACACGAAGCGTTGTAACACGTGAAGCCAAAATTGTACCAACAGAAAGGTCTGCTACGGAAGCGTTTTGTTTCACGCCGCTTGTTAAGTTAGCGACAGATGCCGATACCTGAGTGGCTGAATTGGCCACGGAAGTTTGCGCATAACGCGCGTCAATACTGGAAATTGTAGTCATGTTATTCTCCTACTTGGATTAAACTTACTATTTACGCAACAGCTAAATGCTGAAGCCTTCATATCATCTTATAGATACAAAAATAAAAATCAAGTACAAACTAACAGTTGTTTTGATAATAAAGCAATTCACCCATTTTGGGACATATTTTGCTTTTTCAGGCTAGAAATTATATAAAAATTAATAACTTTCACTGCGCATCAGGAGGCAAGCATCACCATATGAATAAAATCTATACTTATTATGAATTGCATGGCTATAGGCATTTTTCATTTTCTCCATACCTGCAAATGCACAAACCAGCATAAACAATGTAGATTCAGGCAAGTGGAAGTTTGTTAAAAGAATATCAACCGCTTTGAATTTGTAACCTGGCGTTATGAAAATATCAGTTTCCTGGATAAACGGCCTAACAATTCCATCATCACCAGTTGCCGATTCAAGCAACCTCAACGAGGTTGTGCCCACCGCAACCACCCTGCCCCCATTTTTTTTCGCAAGGTTTATTCTATCTGACACATCTTTGGTTATAACCCCATATTCCGAATGCATTTTGTGGTCCATCGTATCTGCCACTTTCATTGGCAAAAATGTTCCCGCACCCACATGCAATGTCACAAATTCTTTGCTAACACCAAGTGCAGCAATTTCATTCAGCAGATTTTCTGTAAAATGCAAACCTGCAGTAGGCGCAGCAACTGCACCTTTATTTTTTGCATATATAGTTTGGTAGTCATCAAAATCGGTGCGAGTTGGTTTTTTACCCTGCCTTTCAATATAAGGCGGCAGAGGAGGCGAGCCATATTTATCCAGCAGTTTAAAAAACTCATCACCGCTTGCATTAAACTCAAGCTTCACTTCACCTTCATTCTTTTCCAGCACGCGAGCATAAAATTCATCAGCAATTTTAAAAACATCGCCAATAGCAAGTTTACGTGCCGGCTTTGCAAATGCCAGCCATGTTGAACCGTTAACTTGTTTATGCAGCGTTGCTTCAACAGCAGCTCCGCCTTTCTTGCCATATAATTTTGCTGGTATAACTTTTGTATCGTTAAAAACAATTACATCGCCTTTTCTGAAGAAAGATGCGAGCCCACTAACTTTAAGATCTTGCAATTGATCCCGCACAACCAGCAAATTTGCAGAATCCCTTGGCTTTGCAGGCGCAGTAGCTATAAGCTCTCTTGGTAGTTCAAAGTTAAATTGGGAAACAAGCATTTTTTAAGCCGCGTTATTAGTTTAGGTGATAGTGTATGGTAAATTGGTTATATATATATTGAGTGATTTGAGTGTAAAGCACATATTTCAATATAATTAGGAGAGTGTTGCCATATTAATTTGCGTATAACTCCCTCCCCCATCCAGCACTAGTGCCCACAACTATTTAGAAAACCCACCTTCTCTATTCTTACTAATCGCATTAATTTCCTTATTTTTCGATGGCGCAATAGATTCAATCATTTTTTTTAGGTCTGGGGTGAAAACTTCTTTAAAATGGCGGTATGCATTTGGTAATGTTTCCTGAAAAAGCTTGCTGGAATGTTTTGCGCCAATGATTCCGGCCAAACTTGCCAGACCTTGAGGGATACGGACAATGAATTCTCCATCGCGCTGCTCTCTATTATAGCCCCCTTGAGCAAAAGTTCTCATTACACTTGCTTGCGCACTACCAAAATCACCTTTGCTTTGCTCATTTTGTATATTGTCTACATCTTTCTGGTATGATTTCAGGTAATCTTGGGCTTTTAATATATCTGGTCGCAAAGTATCCTGAAAATCTTGTTTAGCCTGCTCGTTATCTCCAGGATATGGTTTGCAATCATTATTATATAATTTCTGCGTAATATAATGGGTTGTTTCATGTATAAGAATATCACGCATTCTTGAAATATTTTCTTTATCGAGTAAACCTTTTGTTCGATCTTCAGGTGACATCGCTATTTGCACAAGGTTCCGCATTGCATAAAATCCATGTGTCCCAGGCATTCCCTCACGTGTAAAAATAACCCCGAATTTACCCTCACCGCGCAATTTACCCTCAACGCCAAGCGATGCTGCGGTTAAAATAGGCTGCAACTCCGGAACATTCCATAATTGACGGTACATACCTCGGATTTCATGCTTCAGTTTAGGGGATGAATATTTTTCTTCTATATATGTTGCATCTGCCAATTTAGCAGGAATATCGTCCAGTTTCTCGGTCACTTTACTTACAAAATGTCCCTCTGACTTACTACCAATCTTCACAAGGTCAGCTTCAACACCTAGGTCTGCAAAATAACGTGAGGTCCTGGTAACTTCATATTGCAATTCTGTAATAGTATCTGCAGGCGCATCAACATCAGATTTTTGCACCTGAATATCCAGGCCGTTTACCAATTCTTTTACTTTGGTGTATTCTTTCTTTGCATCTTCTAATGCACCAGCCACAAGCTGGGCCTTAATTATTTTACGTGATAGGTCTACAAATTCAGATACACCTCCATAAATTCCCAAGTGTTCTATCATCCCCATAAATCCAGTCTTCCCAAGCGCCTCCTCTACTTTGCGCTGGTTATTTTTATCTTTTATGTGTGCTTGTCCTGCCGGAATATCATATCCAAATGGACGCAACAAAGAAGCGACATCTATTTGTTGGTTATGATATTGTGCTTTTTTTAGATCATTACTTACAAGATCATCACGTAATTTCGTTAGTAATGGAACAGCTTTTTCTGCCTTTCCTGTTTGGTTGTAAGCATAGGCAAGTAAATCATAAGGGCCATATTCGCGTTCTGCATGATCACTGTCTTTATGCCCCTTATCAGGTGCGTGTGCATTATCCCTTATGGATTTCTCAAGCAGCGGTATCGCCTCATGATATTTCTTTTCTTTTATCAATATCCTGGCGGTGTTTTGCAATAAACGAGTTGGGCCAGACTCCGACCCTAGAATTACTGATTTATCAGCTGGGTCAACAGGGAATAAACTCCTCCCTTCGGCAAATAAATCCAGTAATTCAGAATGTTTTACATAATCATGTTTGCGTAAGTCGTACATATCAGCAATATCGTCAGATATAGCATACAATAGAGAAATGCCTTGATTTGAATATTTTGCAGATTCTGGCTGTGATTTGTATAAATTAATTGCTTCTTTCATTAGGCTAAACGCTGCATCCGCATAAGAACGTTCTTTAAAATCACTATTCTTTGCGATCTCGGAAGCAAAAGCTGAATAGGATTGTGCAATAACTGCTTGTGCTATTGGATCATCTTTAGATATATTTTTAAGATAATCCAGAATGTCTTTTTGGGCTAATATAGCTTTAAAAGTGCCCTTATGTTCATCATCTATGGCATAGCCAGGTCTTGGTTTGTTCTGCCAGCCATCAGAGACCAATCCAATAACAGGTTCTTTTGTATTTAGATCGTTGTTTATACATAATGCACGACTAACTCCAGGCTCAATGAATAATAATTCAGCAGGCTGTTCAAGAATAGTTTTTGCATAATGCAAAGTGGAGGTATGATTGGCTTTATTAAGTTTATTAATATCATTAAGTGATTCTTCACATAAATTTATTAACTCTTTCTCCCTCGCTTGGTTCCGCAAGTAACGTTTGCCAGGTTCTGTGCAATAGGTTTCAGCAATTTCAGGAAGCGGCAATTCCGAAATATCTTTTAATTTCACAATAGAATCAGGATTTTTGTCATATATTGCCACCCCATTGGCCAGTATTTCTCTCGCCAACACAATCTCTTCTTTAGTATTTCCAAGTCTTGAGTTATAAATGTTCGCCGCTAGGTTAACATATTCAGAAGCTGCTTTTAATTCCGCCCCCACCACTCCTGGGTATTTTACTTGATATTGATCTATATAGTCTTTTGCCTTTCTATAAATAGTCAACCGCTCTTCTGGCAAGGCCTTTTCCAATAAGCCCTCATTTTGCCCAAGCGTTAATATATCTGAGACTATAAAATTAAGCTGCTTGGATTCTATATCTCTATCTGAAAAAATAGCTCCGCGCAAAGCTAGCGTATACGATGGCAATAGTTTCTTAATTTCATCTAAATCACCATTACTTGCAGCGGTATATAATTCGCGCTTTTTCTCACGTAATAGACCACCTGTTAGTGCCAATTCATCTGTAAAGATATTTTTAGTACCAGGGGTTGTAATTGGCCGCGACGCATCACTATCAGTCATATATTCCTTTTCGGTCACTACAAATTTCACTGTAAGACCACACACAGATTTAGTTAATATATTTATTATATTCCGAGCGAAGTGTCAACTATTTATGTCGCACCAAGTGATTGACCTTGAGATAAAATTTATATATAAATGTAATGATATTTTGTTACTTAAGTAGCTTTGCTCAAGGATGAAACGTTATAAAACAAGTTGGCTAAATTGAGTTTTATAAGTTACTTGATTACAATCGTTTTTTCGGATAACCATGTTAAACTATTTTAGCAATAGACCCTAAACCTACCCCTCAATCTTACTGAAATTTGCAACATTATTCAAAAATTCACGAAACTGTGCAAGAAGTAATAAGCGGTTCTTCCTCAATCCTGAATCCTCGCAATTCACTTTAACATTTTCAAAGAATGCATCCACAGGTTTCCTTAATTTTGCCAACTCCTGCATAACAACTTCAAACTTTTCATGTTTCAGGCCTTCTGTAATAACCGGCTTTAGATCATTGAAAAGACTAAATATTTTCTTCTCGGATTCCTCAACAAGCAATGAAGCAGAAGGCTGGGCGCGATATTGTGTGTTATCCTTCTTTTCCTCAATCTGCACTATATTAGTTGCACGTTTATAAGCGGCAAGTAAATTCACCCCATCTTCATTTGCAAGAAGTTTAGAGAGTGCTTTTGCCTTGTTTACAAGCCTTGTGAAATCGTCTTCATCGCCATCATTAAATACCGCTTCTATTATATCATGCCGCACATCCTGGTCTTTTAGCGAAGCACGCAAGCGATCGGCAAAAAATGCCATAAGTTCTCTTAAAATTCTTTCCTGTTTTGCCTGAAGTTTTTCAGGCTTTTTATCCGGATCGACAGTTTTAAAAATTGCATCAGGATATTTACCAATAGCTTTTTCTAACATGAGTTTAAGCGGTATGCGTAAATTATTTTCTAAAATAATCCTGATAACCCCAAGGGCTGCCCTACGGAGCGCATAAGGATCACGGGAACCTGTAGGTTTTTCATCAATCGCAAAAAGCCCAACCAGTGAATCTACCTTATCGGCTATTGCAACAGCTATGCTAATTGGAGCATTTGGCGCCAAATCACTTGCACCAACGGGGCTATAATGCTCCTTGATAGCAGTCGCAACTTCATCAGATTCCTTGCTTTCAACTGCATAATAACTACCCATAAGCCCTTGAAGTTCTGGGAATTCTCCTACCATACCGGTTGCAAGGTCTGCCTTGCATAATTTAGCTGCCCGCCCCACCTGAGGCAGGCTTGCCATAGGAACCCAAACAGAAATAAACTGCGCCATTTCTACAATACGATTAACCTTTTGGGCAACCGTGCCAAGGCGGACATGGAATATAACTTTTTCCAGAGCAGGTAAGCGCGATTCAAGGCTATGCCTACGGTCCTGATCCCAGAAGAATTTTGCGTCCTCAAGACGCGCACGTAGCACCCTTTCATTACCATTTATGATTTGCGCGCCGCCATCATTTGATATTATGTTTGAAACAGTTATGAAATAATGCGCCAGTTTTCCATGCTTATCAAGCAGTGAAAAATAACGCTGATGCGAACGAAGCGTTACAATTAAAACTTCAGGCGGCACATGCATAAATTTTTCTTCAATACGACCAAGCAAAACCACAGGCCATTCAACTAGGTTTGCCACTTCAGCAAGCAAACCATCATCATGCCTAACTACCGAATCAACTTCATGCGCCAACTTTATAGAATCGTGATGAATAATTTGTTTGCGCTCTTCTTGCTTTAAAATAACATAATGTGTGCGGAGCTTTTCTTCATAATCAGCAAAATCTTTTACTGTAAATTCTTCATTACCCAAAAAACGGTGGCCACGTGTTATGTTACCAGACTGGAGATGGCCAAAAGAAACTGGCAAAATATTGCCGTTAAAAAGGCATAAAATACTATGCAGTGGCCTTATCCACCTAATATTATAAGAACCCCACTTCATAGATTTTGGCCACGTATAACCAGATATAACATCCTGTATTATTTCAACAAGTGATGCAGATACTGAACGGACTTCTTGTTTTATAACTGCAAAATAAAATTCGCCTTTTGGTGTTTCGCGCTTTTCAAGATTTTCAATTGCAAGGCCTGTTGATTTTAAAAAACCATCAATTGCCTGAGCGGGCGCATCAACCCTTGGGCCACGGCGCTCTTCAACGCTTGCTTGCGAAGATGTTGGCAAGCCATCAACCACAACCACAACTCTCCTTGGAGTTGTGTAGCACTCAAGATTTTTATATTTTATCCCCGCCGCCTCGAATCTTGCGGAAAAAATCCTTTTGAAATCCTCAACTGCCTTTGCTTGCGCGCCAGCAGGAATTTCTTCGCTAAATAATTCAAGCAGCAACTCTGCCATGAGGCTTCACCTTATTATTTTCATCAAGTAATACAATTTTTGGTGCAAAGCTCCTGGCTTTCTCCTGCTCTACCTGCGTATAAGTGCAAACGATGATCAGGTCGCCTTTTTGTACCAAACGCGCAGCTGCGCCATTCACGCACATTTGCCCGCTACCTTTTTTGCCGGGTATAGTGTAAGTTGTAAAACGCGCACCATTATTTATATTGAGCACATCAACCTGCTCATAAATCAGAATGCCTGCGGCATCCAGCAAATCTTCATCAATCGTTATTGAACCTTCATAGTTCAAATCTGCCTCAGTTACAGTACCGCGATGCAGTTTACTTTTTAACATTGTTATCATAGTTTTTACTCCGTAAAAAAGAATCTAGAAAATTAGAATCAAAGATTAATACATTTTCACTTCGATTCTTGATTCTAGCCTTCTTGATTCTATTGAACTTCCACCCATTTCTCACAACAAGACTTTGCCAGATGCCGTACCCTGCCTATATAAGAAGCCCGCTCCATAACCCCAATAACGCCACGTGCATCAAGAAGGTTCAGGAAATGGCTGGCTTTAAGGCAATGGTCATAAGCCGGCAGTGGCAAATTTTTATCCAGAAGATCAAGGCATTGTTTTTCTACATCATTAAAATGACGCAGCAACATTTCTGTATTGGCAAAATCAAGGTTGAAAGCAGAAAACTGCTGCTCATCCTGTTTAAATATTTCACCATATGTCACTTTCTCGTTCCAGCGTATATCATAAACGCTTTCCACGCCTTGCAGATACATAGCTACGCGCTCCAGCCCATAAGTCAATTCGCCTGCCACTGGAAAACAATCCAGCCCGCCAACCTGCTGCATATAGGTAAACTGCGAAACTTCCATACCATCACACCAAACTTCCCAACCAAGTCCCCAGGCACCAACTGTTGGGTTTTCCCAGTCATCCTCAACAAAGCGTATATCGTGCTTGGCAAGGTCAACGCCTATTGACTTCAGGCTTTGCAAATATAAATCCTGAATATTATCCGGTGATGGTTTTAGTATAACCTGATATTGGTAATAATGCTGGAGGCGGTTCGGGCTCTCTCCATAGCGGCCATCTTTCGGGCGGATAGAAGGCTGCACATAAGCAGCGTTCCAGGGCTTGCTGCCAAGCACGCGCAAAACTGTAGCAGGATGCAGTGTGCCTGCACCAACTTCGGTGTGATAAGGCTGCAATATAACGCAGCCATGCTGCACCCAGAAATTCTGTAGGGAAATAAGCATTTCCTGAAAGGTTCTAGCTTCTCTTTTCACCGCGCATCCAAAATTTAGATAAGGGAGCTTTATACATTGGTTATGTAATCCTTGCAAGGAAAACTATTTTGGACAAAATCAATGTGATTATGGGATATACCTTAAAATAAGTCTTCAGCGTCTATTGTGACTGAAGCCCATCTGGTGTTTATAACTACGTGTAATTTCAAGCATTTTCTCCGCAGCTAAACGTGATGTATGTGAGCCACCATGCCCATCAAACGTACCAATAATTATATCTTTACGCTGATTATTATCAAGCTTCGTTACATTTACTGTAATATTATCGCCACTGCCTGAATGTAATGCTGCCCTTGCAAAAACTTTCGCCAATCCTTCTTGTGGACCGCCTTGTGAGAAATATTGCTGTGCTACCTTGGCAAGATTTTGCTCATGTAATTTCTCATATAAACCATCACATGAATTTACTATGAAAACCTGTTTCCCCGGGTCTTTTATATATCTTCCTAAATCGACCTGTGTTATGTCCGGTTCGTGACTAATAAGCTCGGCACCTTTTTTGCCCCGAACATCAAAATCCCCAAAGGATCTTGGTATTGCAAGCAAACCATTGACTCTATATAGACCATGAACATTCTCTACAGTTCCACCTGCAGCTTCAATTCTTGACTGCTCCTTAGGGTCGTTGGCTTTATGGTCTTTAGAGAGCCTTATAGTTTCAATTTGACCAGTCACTTTATCACGGATAAAAGCAACAGAGCGTGAATCACCACAATTTGCTACAGTAACTATACCGTTCTTTGATATATAAGCAACATTGGCGGTTGAGCCATCTTTTACATTTTCTTGCAATAATTTATTATGTATTTTTTCAAATGAATCCTTAAGAAACACAGGAACAATGTTAGAAGAGCGTCGATTTGTTTCTGAAATTATATAACGGTCTTCTTGCGAAGGCCGCTTCCCTTGAGTTTCAAAAACAACAGGCGCAAGCCCCCCAACATTATAACTTTTAAAAGTATCATGTTGTTGTTTTTGTTGCCTGCCATATTGTTGAATGGCTCCCATATCGTACTGGATTTGACGTACTGGCTCGCTCAACGCTTGCGCCCGTGCTTCTAATATATTTTCTTCTAATTGTTTGTAAAGTGGTAAGCGTTTTTTTAGACCGATAATCTGGTCAATAGATTTAGACCGCAGGGTAATCCTGTTAACTTTCTTAAATAAATCAGGATGGGTTTTATTAACCTTTAAATTGCGATAACGAAAAAGCAAGCGCCTATGGTTATATTCTTTTGACATTTACTTAATCAAAATATCATATTAAACAGCAAAAAATTATCCTTGGAAAAAAAGATGCCTTTTAGTAGTTGTTATCACTAATGCTATGACCAATCAAGCTTATTATGTTAATTTATTAATTTAATTCCGAATCAAGTATTATTTAAATAAAATTCACAAACTTAATGGTTAACCACCCATCAAACCTTTCATGCCGCCGCGCATGAGGGATTTTTTATCCATTTTGCTGAATTTCTTCATCATGGTTTCCATATCTTTGAATTGCTTTAGAAGGCGGTTTAACTCCTGCACTTCAACGCCTGCCCCAGCAGCTATCCTTCTTTTGCGCGAACCGTTAAGCAATTTAGGGTTGCGGCGCTCTTTTTTTGTCATGGAATAAATTATCGATTCCTGCCTTATAAGAATCTTTTCATCAATACCGCCAGCCTCATCAATTTTCTTTTTGAATTTGCCTATGCCGGGCAGCATTCCCATAAGTGAGCCCATACCACCCATTTTTCGCATAGTTTTGAACTGTTTGGCCAAATCATCAAGGTCGAATGAACCTTTCTTCATTTTCTGCGCCATTTTTGCAGCTTCAGCCGCATCAACACTCTCAACAACTCTCTCAACGAGCGCAACCACATCACCCATACCGAATATGCGTGATGCTATGCGGTCA